>WNFI01233700.1_pt2 | contig 47224 bp, 34 predicted proteins | sample 5400471 | NCBI WGS metagenome assembly WNFI01 (sample SAMN13153348, study PRJNA577476) | soil metagenome | isolation source: 100 cm saprolite on Douglas fir-dominated hillslope | place: USA:California | collected 2013-09-17
GGGGCACAAAATGTGCTCGCCACATTGGTCCAGCGCGGGAGGGTAGTCTCGCGAAGTCTCTGGTCCCCGCGCCGCAGCGCAGCCGGCGACCGTGAGCACCAGCGCTGTAGCCACCAATGCGCGCCGCATCCCGCCAATCTACCAGCGAAAGCGAGAGCGCACCATGCGAGGCAGCATTCCGCACCGCAATTCCGCGGCGCGGCGGCGACGCTCGTCGCGTCCCTCGCTCTAGCAGCCGCTGGCGGCGTCCGCGCAGAAGAACCTGACGGTTCGCGCGGACCGCCAGCGGATAAGCTCTCTTTTGGGATTGGCTTGCATTATCTGACGTCTTGCGTGTGCCTCAAAGAGTCAGGTCCTGGTGTTTCATTGGATTTGGCTGGGGAGTATCGGCATCTCCTGCTCGGTGGTTCGCTCCTCCTGGGCGGAGCTAGAGCGATCGTCACGAGTGCATCGATCCGGGCCGCTCATCTCTTCGGTGAGGGCGGAATTGCGCCGTACGCGGGAGCCGGCGTCGGCTGGATTCAGGAATTCGACCTGGAGTTCTACGGCGCGAAGGGTGTGGCCCCGATCGCGGAGGTCGGAGTTTTTTTCCTGCGCGACAAGTCACTGGGACGCGTTGCCATCGGTCTCGAGGCAACATTCCCGGCGTTCCTGCGGCCAAATCACAAGCCGCTGAGTCCGTTCGGGTTCGTTGTCTTCAGCATTCGGCTGATGCTGTGAAAGACGCCAGCTCGTCTGTTCAGCCGTGTGGCTCTATGGCCGAGGCGGTGCTCGCCCTGCCGAGCATCATCGCAGAGTAGACCCCGCCGGCGACGAAGAACCCGACGAACCACGCATAGTCGAAGAGAAAGGCGAGCGGCGTCCACACCAGCCCCACCCACGCCAGCGCGCAGCCAGCGAGGGTAGCGACGGTGCCGGGCAGGCTCCACCCACCATAGACGCCACGCGGCTGGTAGAGGTCCGCCAGCTGGAGCCGCGTCTGGCGCACCAGCCAGTAGTCGGCGATCAGCACGCCGGCGATCGAGCCGAGGCCGCCTGAGTAACCGAGCAGCCAGTTGAAAATGTAGCCCGAGGGATCGGCGATGAGTCGCCATGGCTGCATCAGGATCCCGATGATGCCGGTGATCAGCCCGCCGGTGCGAAAGGTGATCAGCTTCGGCAACGCGTTGGCGAAGTCGTTGGCCGGCGACACCACGTTGGCGGCGATGTTCACCGAGAGCGTCGCCACCACGACGGTGAACATCGACACCGCCACCACCCACGGCGTCGAGAAACGCCCCACCAGCTCCACCGGATCCCAGATTGCCTTGCCATAGATCACCGCAGACGCCGAGGTGATCAGCACGCCCATCGCGGCGAACACGGTCATCGTCGTGGGCAGCGCCACGGCCTGGCCGAAGGCCTGCTCGCGCTGGCTGCGTCCGAATCGCGTGAAGTCGGGCATGTTGAGCGACAGCGTCGCCCAGAACCCGATCATCGCCGTCAGCGACGGAAAAAACACCTTGAGAAACTCGCGCGTGCCGCGGAAGCGTCCACCCTGCGCAAGGATGGGCCCGAGGATGCTCTCGTCGGGGCGCAGCTGATGCACGCGCCAGAGGGCCCACGCGACGAGCAACGCGGTCATCACCAGCACGTAGGGCGCCGCCCAGTTCTCCACCTTCCTCAATAAGTTCATCCCCCGGTAGACGATGGCGATGTTGAGCGCCCAGAAGGCGAGGAAGCACAGGAGCTGCGTCCCGGTGTTACCGGCGAGACTGAAGATCCCGTGCGGCGCGCCGTCGAACTTGCCGAGCAGCGACGGCCACCCCTTCCACACCGAAGTCACCAGCGTGTGCAGCGCCTGGCCGCCGATCCAGCACTGGATGCCGAACCAGCCGCAGGCGACGATCGCACGCATCAATGCCGGCAGGTTCGAGCCGACGGTGCCGTAGGCGGCGCGCGCGAAGACCGGAAATGGGATGCCGTACTTGGTGCCGGGGTGCGAGTTGGCGAGGATCGGGACCAGCACGATCAAGTTGCCGAGGAGGATCGTGCCCAGGGCCTGCGCCCATGACATCCCGGCCCCAATCAATCCCGATGCGAGCATATAGGTCGGAATGCAATGGGCCATGGAAATCCACAGCGCGGCATAATTATAAGTGGACCAGTTGCGGCCGGCGATCCGGATGGGCGCGAGGTCCTCGTTGTAGAGCGGGCTGCCGGCGAGCGGCGAGTGGTCGTCGAGCTCGACCCGTCCGTCTGGATGATGGATCTCGCGCATGGCTACAGCCGGAACGTATCGCGGCGAAGGAAGCGGCCTCGTCCCTTTTGGCCGAGGAACTTGTCGTTCTCCACGATCAGCTCGCCGCGCGACAGGACGTGCGAGGGAGCCCCGATCACCGTTTTACCCTCGTAGGCGGCGTAGTCGGCGCGCATGTGCAGGTTCTTGTGCGAGAGCTCGAACCGCTTCTCCGGATCCCAAACGATCAGATCGGCGTCAGAGCCGACGCACACGCTTCCCTTGCGTGGATAGAGCCCGAAGATCTTGGCCGGCGCGGTGGAGGTGATCTCGACGAAACGGTTCATCGAAATCCTTCCCGCGCGCACCGCCTCCCACAGTAGATGAAGACGCGTCTCGATTCCAGGCATCCCGTTCGGGATCTTCGAGAAATCGCCGCGGCCCATTTCCTTCTGTCCCTTCATGCAAAACGGACAGTGATCGGTGGATACGACCTGCAAATCATAGTTGCGCAGACCGCGCCACAGGTGCTCGTGGTGGTGGGCCGGCCGCAGCGGCGGCGTGCACACGTACTTCGCCCCCTCGAACTCGTCCCCCGGCGTGCCTCGCAGGTCATCCTCGGAGAGAAACAGATATTGCGGACAGGTCTCGGCGAAGGCGGAAAAGCCGCGGTCGCGTGCCTCCATCACCCGCTCGAGCGCGCGCTGCGCCGAGAGGTGGACGATGTACACGGGCACCTTCGCCATCTCGGCGAGCGCGAGCGCGCGCTCGGTGCCGGTGGCCTCGGCAGCCTCAGGCCGGGTGAGGGCGTGATAGATCGGCGCGGTGTGTCCCTCGGCGAGGGCGCGCTGCACCAGCACATCGATCGGCAGCCCGTGCTCGGCGTGCATGCAGATGAGCGCGCCGATCTCGCCGGCGCGGAGCATCGCCCGGAAGATCGATTGGTCGTCGAGGAGCAGCACCCCGGGGTAGGCCATGAACAGCTTGAACGAGGTGACGCCCTCTTTGACGATGCGCTCCATCTCGTGGAGTTGCGTCGCCGGCACGTCGGTGGCGATCATGTGGAAGCCGTAGTCGACCGCCGCCTTGCCCTCCGCCTTCTGGTGCCAGGTGTCGAGCGCCTCGGTGAGCGTGCCGCCCTTCTTCTGGATCGCGAAGTCGACGATGGTGGTGGTGCCGCCGTGCGCCGCGGCGACGGTGCCCGACTCGAAATCGTCGATCGAGGTGGTGCCGCCGAACGGCATGTCGAGGTGGGTGTGGGGGTCGATTCCGCCCGGCAGAACGAACTTTCCGGCAGCGTCGATCTCGCGGTCGACCGCACCGGAGAGGGATTCCCGCACGCCCCCGCCTCCCGCCGCGTGGGTGAGAGCGGCGACTCGGCCATCTTCGATCCACACGTCGGCGGCGAAGGTGTCGGACGCCGTCACCACCGTCCCGTTCTTGATCAACGTGCGCGTCACGGCAGCTCCTTGACCATGTCGGCGTACGATTCGGGGCGACGATCGCGATAGAACTGCCAGGTTCGACGGACCTCCTCGATCAGGGACAGATCGAGATCGGCGATCAGCAGCTCATCCCGGTCTTCGGAGGCGGTGGCGAGGAAGTTGCCGCGCGGGTCGACGAAGTAGGACGTGCCGTAGAACTTGCCGATGTTCCACGGCGCCTCGGTGCCGACGCGGTTCGAGCAGCCCATGAAGTATCCGTTGGCCACCGCGTGGGCGGGCTGCTCGAGCTTCCACAGGTATTGCGAGAGGCCAGCCACCGTCGCCGACGGATTGAAGACGATCTCCGCGCCGTGCAATCCGAGCAGGCGCGCGCCCTCCGGGAAGTGCCGGTCGTAGCAGATGTAGACGCCGATGGTCACCCCCGACGAGAGCTTGAACGTCGGGTAGCCGAGGTTTCCCGGTTTGAAGAAGAACTTCTCGAAGAAGCCCGGGTTGACGTGGGGGATGTGGTTCTTGCGATACTTGCCGAGATAGGTGCCGTCATGATCGAGCACCGCGGCGGTGTTGTAATACACGCCCGCCATTTCTCGCTCATAGACCGGGACCACCATCGCCATGTTGTGCTTGCGCGCGATCGCCTGCATCGTCTCGACGGTGGGGCCGGGCACCGGCTCTGCCGCGTCGTACCAGCGCGGATCCTGCGAGGGGCAGAAGTAGGGGCCGTTGAAGATCTCCTGGAGGCACAGGATCTGGACCCCTTTTTTCCCGGCCTCCTCGATCAACTTGAGGTGCTTGTCGAGCATCGCCGCCTGGATCTCGGCGACGGGGCGCTTCTCGTCGTTGATCGGATTTCCCGCCTGGATGAGCCCGCATTTGATCGGTTTCCTGTTCGTGTCCATCGATGTCTGCCCCTTCACATCGTCGATCTCAATGGTGCGGGTTCTTGAGGTAGGCGTGCTGCTCGGGATCTTTGGAGAACTCCTTCCACGTCACCGCCGGACGGCCGGTCTCGACCTTGTTCATCGTGATGCATCCCTCGACGGGGCAGACCAGCGAGCAGAGGTTGCAGCCGACGCACATGTCCTCGAGGATCCAGACGTGGCTACGGCCGTCGTCGCGCGGTTCGACTCCAATCGATTGGTGCGCGCCGTCGTTGCAGGCGACGTAGCAAAGGCCGCAGCCGATGCACTTCTCCTGGTTCACGTTGGCGATGATCTTGTAGTTGAGATCGAGCTCCTCCCACTTCGTCACCGTCGGGAGCGAGCGTCCGACCAGCTCGGCGACGGATGCGATCCGCTTGTCATCGAGGTAGTTGCTCAGACCGTCGATCATGTCCTCGACGATGCGGAAGCCGTAGTGCATCACCGCGGTGCACACCTGCACCGTCGAGGCGCCGAGCACGATGAACTCGGCCGCGTCGCGCCAGCTCGAGATCCCGCCGATCCCGGAGATCGGGAGTCCAACCTCGCCATCCTGCGCCACCGACGCGACCATGTTGAGCGCGATCGGCTTCACTGCGGGGCCGCAGTAGCCGCCATGCGACGAGCGGCCGGCGACGGTGGGGCGCGGCGCGAAGCTGTCGAGATCGATCCCCGTGATCGAGTTGATGGTGTTGATCAGCGAGACCGCGTCGGCGCCTCCCTTCTTTGCCGCGCGCGCCGCCCAGGTGACGTCGGTGATGTTCGGCGTGAGCTTGACGATCACCGGCGTGCGCGCCGCCTCCTTCACCCACTCGGTGATCTTGCACGTGTAGTCGGGGACCTGTCCGACGGCGGCGCCCATGCCGCGTTCGCTCATGCCGTGCGGGCAGCCGAAGTTGAGCTCGAGACCGTCGGCGCCGGCGCCCTCGGCGCGCTTGACGATCTCGTGCCATGCCTCCCGCTTCGACTCCACCATCAGCGACGCGATCAACGCCTGCTTGGGGTATTTCCTCTTCACCTCGGCGATCTCGGCGAAGTTGGTTTCCAGAGTCCGATCGGTGATCAGCTCGATGTTGTTGAGGCCCATCATGCGGACGCCGCCGAGGTCGACCGACGAGTAGCGCGACGAGACGTTGACGATCGGATCGCCGATCGTCTTCCACACCGCGCCGCCCCAGCCGGCATCGAAGGCGCGCATCACCTGGTCGCCGGTGTTGGTGGGCGGAGCGGAGGCGAGCCAGAACGGGTTGGGCGAGGAGATGCCGGCGAACTTGACGCTGAGATCGGCCATCACGCCACCTCCCTCTCGCGTCGCACCCAGGCGTCGATCATAGCGCCCGCGCGCTTGCCCTCGGCGACGGCGTTCACCACTTCCTGTCCGCCCGAGATGCAGTCGCCGCCGGCGAAGTAGCGCGGGTTCGACGTTTGTAGGTTGTCGTCGACGAGGGGACGATTCTTCTCCAGCTTGACGCCCGGCAGCGAGACGAGCAGCGCCTCCTGCGCGGTCTGGCCGTTGGCGCGGATCACCAGGTCGCAGGCCACGCGGAAATCGCTTCCCAAGATGGGCTCGAGACGCGCGGCGCGCCCCTCGCCGACGGACTTCATCCTCCGGAACCCGATCCCCTCGACGCGGCCGATGCCGTCGATGTGCTCGGGTGCCGACTCGAAGAGGAAGCGCGCACCGTCGTGGCGCGCCAGCTCCTGCTCGTGCTGATAAGCCGGCATCTCGTTGCGCGCGCGACGGTACACGATCGTCACCTCGGCGGCGCCGAGGCGGGCCGACTGAGTCGCTGCGTCGATGGCGGTGTTGCCGCCGCCGATGATGACGACGCGCTTGCCGGAGACTTTGGTGCGTGCCGCGGCGCGATCGGTCTTCAAGACAGCGATGAAGTCGAGCGCATCGAAGACGCCCGGCAGCTCTTCGCCAGGGATGTGCAGCGCCGCTACTCTTCCCAGACCGACGCCGATGAAGATCGCGGCGTAGTCGCGCTCCAACTCGGCGAGCGAGATGTCTTTTCCGACGGTGACGCCAGTGCGGATCTCGACTCCGAGCTCGCGCACCCACGCCACCTCGCGCAGCGCGAACGCCGGCGTCATCTTGTACTCGGCGACGCCGTAGGTGTTGAGCCCGCCAGCGTGGGGCGCGGCGTCGAACACCACGGGGTGATGGCCGCGCCGCACCAACTCGGCGGCGCACGAAAGCCCCGCCGGCCCGGCGCCGACGACGGCGACGCGGGAGATGGCGCGCTCGACCGGGGGCTCGAAGATCTTGCCGCCCTTTTCCATCAGCCAGTCGGTGGCGTGCCGCTGCAGCTGTCCGATCTTGATCGGCTTGTGGTGGAGGTCCTTGAGGACGCAGGCGCCTTCGCACAAGACTTCCGTCGGACAGACGCGCGCGCACGAGGCGCCGAGGACGTTGGCGCTGAGGATGGTGCGCGCCGAGCCGCGGAGATTGCCGGTGGCGATCTTCTTGACGAAGGACGGGACGTCGATGTGCGTCGGGCATGCGCGGGTGCAGGGCGCGTCGTAGCACATCAGACAGCGGTTGGCCTCGGCGAGCGCCTCGTCGGCGGCGAGCGCCGGTTTGATCTCCTGAAAGTGGTCCACCGTCGTGCTCCTGTCGCCGTGGACTGAGAACGGGGGATCCTACCCGAATCCGATCGACTAGCAACGCGACGTTTTCGTCGGCTTGTGGATGATGAGGCGAGCGTCGTAACCTGGAGCCCTCCCCTGTGATGCCCGAGTCGCAGCGCAAGCGCTTCATCGCCGTCGCGGGCAACATGGGCGCGGGCAAGAGCGAGCTCGTGCACTTCCTCTGCCGCCGGTACGGGCTCAAGCCATTCTTCGAGCCGAACGACACCAATCCCTATCTCGCCGACTTCTATGCGGACATGAAGAAGTGGGCTTTCCACTCGCAGGTCTATTTCCTCACGCAGAAGCTCCGCCTGCAGCGCGAGCTGATGGCCGACCCGGGCACGGTGGTGCAGGACCGGACCATCTATGAGGACGCGGAGATCTTCTGCGAGAACCTGCATCGAACGGGAAAGATCGACGATCGCGATTACAAGCTGTATCGCGAGCTCTATGACTCGGTGACTGCCACGCTGTCGCCGCCCGATCTGATGGTCTTCCTCAAGTGCCCGGTGGGCACGCTGAGGAAGCGCATCCTGAAGCGCGGGCGCAGGATGGAGATCGACGTCCCACTCGACTATCTCAAGTCGCTCAACAAGCTCTATGACGAGTGGCGGGCCAGATACACGTTGTCGCCCGTCATCGAGCTGGAGACCGACCGTCTCGATTACTTGACCGATCTGGTGGACAGGCTCGATCTGTTCAAACAGATCGAAAGATACCTCTAGACTCTTCATGCCCCCAGGTGACGAGCCTACTCGTGCTCGAGCGTGCCCTGGCCCTGCTGCCGGATGCGCTGCAGGCCGCCCGCCTTTACCGAGCCGAGCAACGCGGCCGTGATTGGATCGTGTTCCCTGACGAATGCGATGAGGATGTCGCGCACCAGTACCTTCGAAACCGCCCGCGGCTTGTCCTTGAGCAACTCCATCCCGTCGCCGCCGTTGGCGAGGAAATCGGTCACGGCGACCGGATACTCACCAGCCGCGCAAGCGCTCTGGCACTTCGTCTGCGTGCAGCTCTCGGTCCGGCACAGCTGTCGTCCGCTCGCCAGGTCGACCACCTCCGTGACGATGGACCCGGCGGGCTCCGAGGAGATCTTCCGCCTCGGATCGTGCCGCGACCAATCGATGGCGTACGTGAGCCCCGAGACCTTCAACGGTCCTTTTCCCGCGCGCAGGATGGACTCGAGCGAGTCGCGGATGTCGCTCGCCTTGAGCGTGACGATCACCTCTTCGTTGTCGAAGGGGGACAGATCGAAGATCTGGCCGAAGGAGATGGGGCCCGCGGGAATCTCGACGATGCGCAGGCCGCCCGGGTTCTGGAACGCATAGGGCGCTTTCAGCCCGCCGCCGGCGCCCGAGCGCAGAGCATCGGCGGCGAAGTTGGCCAGCAGGTCGTCGGGGCCGCCTTTCTGCAGCGCGACCTCGGTCGATCCGAGCCTGGTCTCGCGCAGCTGCGCAACTTGCTGGTCATAGCCGTGGATGAGCTCGGCGATCGTTGCATCCGCGGTCACGGGCCGGCCGCGCCAGGTGGCAGGGCTGCCGTCCCGCTTCGTGTGCGCGAGGAGCTGCGGCCCGCCATCGCGCGGCTCGGTACCTTCGTTGACGTGCTTTGCCGTCGCGTGCCCGGCGGCGTCCAGATCGAGATCGATGACCGAGAATTGCGTGAGTCGCGAGCCCGCTTGGACGATGGGGATACCGGCGACCGTGAGGCGTGGGGGCCCCACGGCGGTGTGGTTGTGGCCGCTGACGAGGCCGTCGATCCTTCCGCGGCACGCCTCGGCGATCTTCTGCGCCTCCTGGTCGCTCTGGCTGTCCGGGCGCGGGGGCGTGGACGAGAGCGGCCCGGCGTGCGCGGTCACCAGCACCACCGTGGCACCTTGCGCGTGCAATTCGTCGGCGAGTTGGGCGGCGATCGGCCCGCCCGGCGCGAACTCGAGGTCTTGGACGAAGAGCGGGTTTGTCACCAGCGGCGTCTCGACCGTGGCGAGCCCGATGATGCCGACCTTCACGCCGCCTAGCTCGACGAGCGCGGTGGGATGCGCCCACTTTGGCCGGGTCCGCGTGCCCTTATAGAACGCATTGGCGAGCAGGATGGGGTAGTGCGCCTCGCGGATCCGCTGCTCGAGCACCGGGATGCCGAAGTCGAACTCGTGGTTGCCGACGGCGGCCGCCGTCACTCCCAGCGCGTCATAGGTATCGACGACCGACTTGCCTTTGAACGCGTTGGAGATGAGCGTGCCCTGGAACATATCGCCGGCGTCGAGCACGATGACCGCTGCGTTGTTTCTCTTTGCCTCGGCGCGGATGGCAGCGAGATATCCGGCAAACCAATCGGCGCCCCCCACGAGGTCGCTGGTGAAGTCGCGGGCCCAGCGCTCGGGCTTGGCTGCGAGCAGCGCGCCATGGGTATCGTTGATTCCCACCACGGTGAGCCGGCTTGCAGGGTGGCCCGTTTGCGCCGTGTGGCCGCCTGTGAGCCCGGTGGCGCAGCCTGAGAGGAAGATGGCGGCGAGGACGGCTTGGAGAGGTCGCATGCGAGAGAGCTCCGGCCGAGGCAGGGACAAGTGCTGCAATCAACCACAGGAAGACAGAGCGACACCAGGGGCGGCAGCCCCCGTGGCCGGCAGGCGCAGCACCGCCGCGCGCTGGTCTGCTAGAGTGACCGAATGAGACTGTCGATCGTGGTGTTGGCGGCCTTGGGGCTCCCTTCGCAAGCTCATGCGTGGGGTGGCCGTGGTCACGCCGCCATCTGCGAGACCGCGGTCTTCTTGTTGAAAGAACCTGGCCTCAAGGGTTACTTGGAGAACAAACCGCAAATGATGGGTCACCTTTGCAATCTGCCGGATACCTACTGGCGCTCCTTGGGGCCTGAAGCCACGAACCTAGGCAACCCGACCCACTTCATCGACGTGGACATCACCGGCTTGAAAGTGACCGAGGTGCCGACCGACTTCAAAGCGATCGTCCATGCTTACACTGGAGCGCCGAACCGATTCAAAAAGGAGGGCGTGATACGCGATGTCCCCGCGGAGCTTGGCTCGGTGTGGTGGAGAGCGGATCAGTTCTATCGCCGCTTCTTGTCGTTCAACAGAGAATTCCAAGCCGCAGGGATGCCGAAGAATGCCAAGGAAGCCCGCGATGACCGTCTTCCCTATAACAGAGCCGTTTACGAGATGGTCGTGAGCTTGGGACTGATGGGTCATTTCGTTGGAGACGCTTCACAGCCTCTCCACAACACTGCGGACTATGATGGCTTTGCCACGGGACACGGCGGGCTTCACGCCTACTACGAAGACGAGGTCGTCAGCCAGTTCGATGGGGATCTCCAAAGCCGGGTGCTCGAAGAGGCTCGTACCATGAAGCAACCAGAGTGTCTGAAACCACCGACGGTGGTCGAAAAGATGAAGGCTCTGAGCAAGGCCTCGCTCGATGAGCTCAAACCGATCATGGAACTGGATCCGCTGAAGAAGCCTTCCATGACCGGGAACGAAAGAGGCATGCAACTCAAAACGCCCGCAGAGCGCGAAGGCGCGGCGGTTGGCTATCAGAGATACAAGGGGATCATCGTCACCGAGCTTTCGCGCTCCGCGCTCTTGCTGGCGAAGCTGTGGGACGACGCTTACATCGAAGCTGGCCGTCCACGACTGGTTGCCAGCAAGAGTTATCGATATCCGCTCACGGTCGAGTTCATCGCTCCGGATTATTTCCCGGCAGAGGACAAAACCGAGAAGCGGTAGTCATTGGTCGACAGCTCCTAGAAGACATATCTCGCGCCCAGCTGCATGCGCCAGCGCGACTGCGTGGGGCTGTACAGGGTCTGCGTCACCGGGGCCGTTGGCGCCCTGAAGCTGTACATTGGCCGGTTCGCGACTTTGTCGTAACCCGCCACAGACAAGAAAGGGGGCGGGCCGCTCTCGAACTGTGCGTCCTGGTCGAAATGGCCCCAGTTCTTGTTGAGGAGGTTCAGGACGTTGAAGATGTCCCACTGAAACTCGATCCGCTGCTCGCCCTTGAGGTTGGGCGAAGTCCAGGTGAACCGTAGGTCGAGGAAGTGCTGCCATGGGTTGCGGCATGCGCCCCGCTTGATGATGCTGCCCCTCGCCTTCCGCAGACATTCCTGGCTATTGATGAAGTTGTCCAGCGCGGCATATTGCGTCGGATCCTTCAAGGTGATCTGGGTGGGGTCCGCCGGGACAAACACCAAGTCGTTCGAGTAGCTATCGCCGTTTGCGTCGCCGGCCACTGTCCAGGAGTAAGGAAGGCCCGACTGGCCGATGTAGCTGAGACCCACGCCGAATCCGAGCGGCAAATTCGCCGTGCCGGTGATGGTGATCTTGTGGGGCCGGTCGAACGCCGAGGGCCGCACGGCGCGGTTCTGGATGTCGCCGTCGAGGGGAGCGAACTGGAAGTTCGACAGCGCCTGCGAGCTGGTGAGCGACATCCGGTCATAGGACCTGGAATACGCGTAGCCCACGCTGACCGCGTAGAGCTGGCCGAACTGCTTCTGCAGCTGGAGGCTAGTAGTGGTGACGTACCCGCCGTTCTTGTTGGACACCTTTACGTAAGGGGCGGGGTTGGTCGTATCGACCCGGGAGGCGGTCGAGCGGCCGGTTACCGGGTCGATCGTGCCGTAGAGCGTGCGCCCTTCGCTGTTGGTCCCCACGACCGTCAAGTTCTCATCGGTGACGTACCAGCCGTTGATATCTCGGGTATAGAGGAAGTCGGCGGACCCGACGATCCCGAAGGGGAGGCGTCTGTCTGCGCCCAGCGCCACGCGCAGGTTCTGGGGGTACCGCGTCTTCGGATCGAAGTAGTCGATCTCGCCCGGCGGCGGTGACGTTCCCGTGGCCCCGTTACAGGCCTGCGGCTGCGCGTTGGGATCGGCGCTGAACGCCGGCACGGCCGCTCCGGTGCAGGTCAGCTCCACGCTCGAGAGGCCGTTCATGCCGTAGGCGTTGCTGACCCAGACGTAGGCCGGGCGGCCGGAGAATACGCCGACGCCGCCGCGGACGATGGTATCGGACGAGCCATCCACGTCCCAGTTGAACCCGAGCCGCGGCGACCAGAGCGGGTTGCCGCTCGGCACTTTGCCCGTATCGATCGGGAGATAAGGGCTGTTCAACACCACCGTGTTCGTGCTCGCTTTCGAGAGGATGGGAACGTCGACGCGGACGCCGGGCGTCAGCGTCAGGTTCCTCAGCACCGACCATTCGTCCTGCACGTAGAATCCAAGCTGAACGGCGTTGAACTTGACCGTACCGGGATCCCCCGGGGCGCCTGGCACCCCGAGCCGGCGCTGGAACGCGGCGGGCGTGCCGGCGTCGAACTCATTCAAGCTGTTGAACGCCCACACGCCCGTGGCAGCCTGCAAGAAAAGGTTGCGGATCCTCAAGAACTCGTTGCTGGTGCCAACGACGAACCGGTGCTTGTCGAGCGCGAAGCTGACGTTGTCTTGGAGCTGGTAGATGTCCTGATCGAGCGCGTTCGCCTGCGAGAAGCGCTCGCCTCCGGCGGCAAGCCATGCGGAGGAGGCGCCCAGTGCCCCGGCTTGCACCAGGATGAGGGGCGCCTGGTTGGGCAGTTTGCGCGAGTCGCGGATGAAGGAGGCGCCTACCAGGAGCTCGTTCGACACCTTGCCGCCGTCGAAGTTCGAGGTGAGCTTTCCGCGGACCGTATGGGTCGTGGTGGCCTGCGCCCAGCCGCTGTTCGAGAGCTCGTATCCGTCCCGCAATCTGGACGGTATCGACGGCGCGGTCGGGTTCCGAATGAGCTGGTCCAGGCTCGCGTTCACGAAGTTGTACGACAGCTCGAGGTTGCTGTTCTCGATCGCGCTCGTGGTCACCTTGACGAACACGTTGCGGTCGGGGTTCGCGAGGCTCGGCGCGGTGTAATCTCCGGCATTGGTGATGCCGTACTTGCCGAGGATGCTCGTGAACCGGTCCACGGCGGTGGTGTCGAATCCCGCGTTGGCCTTGTCATAGGTCGGATCCCCGATCATGTTGAATCGGCTCCCGAACGCGGATTGCTTCTGCTGGATGTCGACGGCGATGAAGAAATGCGCCTTGTCCTTGATGATGGGACCGCCCACGGAGCCGCCGAACTGCCAGACGCTGTAGTCCTGGAATGTGGGGTCGGGGACGTAGTTGGTGACCGGCGGGGTGCCGCTGGTGATGAACGCGTTCTTGTTTGTCAGCGCCTTGTTTTGGAAGTAGCCGAAGGCCGTGCCGTGGAACTCGTTGGTGCCGCTCTTCGTGATCGCGTTGACCAAGCCGCCCGTGAAGTTGCCCAGGCGCACGTCGAAGGGCGCCACCTGCACCACGAACTCGCGGATGGCCTCGATGGAGAGGGGCTTGGCGTTGGCCTGGCCGCCGGGCGTGCCATTGGAGGCGAGGCCGAAGAGGTCGTTGTTCGCCCCGCCGTCGATCTGGATGTTGTTCAGGCGGTCGTTCTGGCCGGCGATCGAGACGCCCGTCCCGGTGACGGTCACGCGGGGATCGATCGCGATGAGACTGGTGAAGTTGCGCCCCTGGAGCGGGAGCTTGGCGACCGTCTCCTCTTTCACCGTGGTGGAGGGGCCGGTGCGGGCATGGTCATCGAGCGAATCGGCGTGGGAGACGATTTCAATCGCCTCGCCGGAGTAAAGGAGCGGCACATCGATCGCCAGCCGCTGGCCCAGCGCGAGCTGGATGCCTTTTTCGTGCGTCGTCGTCTCGTAGCCCGGCGCCGTGGCCGTGAGCTCGTAGGGTCCGCCCGGAGGGACGTTGTCGATGAAATACCTGCCCGCAGGGCCGGTGACCGCGCGAAAGGATTGCCCGGTGGCCGGATTGCGCAGCTGCACGGTGGCTTCTGGAATCGGCGTCCCCTCGGGGTCCTTGACGGTGCCGGTCACCGCCGAGCCGGTGATGCCCTGCGCCCGTGCTTCTGGGTTCGCGACGACAAGAGCGGCCAGTACCACGAGTCTCGCCATCAACGAACGATGCATTCCCCCTCCCGGGTTGCAACGCGACGACTGATAGCGGGCACCGTACCGAAAGTGAAATCGAGATGAAAGAGACATTTATGTGGTGCTTCGCGGCGCTGGCTGCGTAGCTTCCCAACCCACTGTCTTTCCTACTGTCGCGACTATCGACCTTCCGGCTCATAAGGCACGCCGTCCGCCGCGGGAGCGCGCGTGCGGCCGATCCCCAGGGCAAGCACGAGCAGGGTGAGCGCGTAGGGCATCGCCAGAAATACGCCTTCCAGGTGCAAATCGCTCGCGTGGAGCGAGAACGAGAGCTGCCGCTGCAATGCATCTCCCGCGGCAAAGAAGACCGCCGCGGCCGCCGCGCCCAGCGGGGTCCATTTGCCAAACACCACGGCTGCGAGCGCCATGAAGCCCTGGCCCGCGGGCATGCGGGCATCGAATTGGCCCAGGATACCGACCGACAACGTGGCGCCGCCCAGCCCAGCCAGCACGCCGCCGCCCACTACGCAGAGAGCGCGCAGCGGGAGCACGCGCACGCCCAGCGTGGCGGCCGCCCGCGGATGCTCACCGACGGCGCGGATGCGCAGGCCGAGTGCGGTTCGTGTAAAGAACCCATGCAATGCAAAGGGGGCGACCAGCGCGATCCACGTCAATGCGGTATGGCCAAACAGGCTCTGCGGCAAATGCGGCGCGGGTGGACTCACGCCGGCGGAGCCGAACAGCGCTTCCAACAAGAAGGTCATCAGGCCCAATGCGACGAGATTGAGGGCGATGCCGCTGACTACCTGATCGGCGCGATAGCGCAGCGAGAGCAGGGCGTGCACTGCTGCGGAACCCGCGCCCGCGAATGCGCCCGCCGCGAGGCCCAGCCAGGGAGAGCCGGTCCAGATCGATACCGCGGCGGCAAAAAAGGCGCCGAAGCGCATCATGCCCTCGAGGCCGATGTTGACCACGCCGGCGCGCTCGCTGACCACGCCGCCCAGCGCGGCCAGCACCAGCGGCGGCGCGAAGTCCAGCACGGCGGACGCGGCATTGGCGAGAGCGTTCAAGGGTGCCTGCCCCGCAGGCGCGCGAGCAGCGGCGCGAACAGGCGCGGCGCGGCCACGAGCAGCACCGCGAGCCCCTGGATCAGCTCCGCGAAGCTCGGGTGGATGCCGACGAGCTGCAGCCGCGTGGCGCCGGCCCGCAGAGCCCCGAAGAAGAGGCCGGCCAGCGCGGTGCCGGGCGCGGTGGCGCCGCCGACCAGCGCGACGGCGATTCCGTCGAACCCGTAGCCGGTGCGGAAGACGCCGGGATAGTGGTGCTCGGTGCCGAGGATGAGCAGGCCGCCGGCGAGGCCCGCGAGCGCGCCCGAAAGCGCCATCGCCTCGTGCGCGCAGCGGGCCACGGCGATGCCGCTCGCCTCGGCCGCCTGGCGGCCCGCGCCGGTCGCGCGCCACTGGAAGCCGCGCCGCGTGCGCGTGAGCAGGAACCACACCGCGCCCGCGAGTGCCAAAGCGATGGGCAGGCCCAGATCGAGCCGGCTTCCGCTCGAGCGCGGGAGCAGGCGCGGCAGCTCGGCGGCGGCGCGGATGGAGGCGGTGCCGGCGACGCTGATCGACGCGTTTGCCGAGGCGCGCACCGCCAGCGGGCCGGCGACGAGCCACCCGTGCACGAGGTGGATGGCTACCCAGTTGAGCAGGATGGTGCTGATCACCTCGTGGACGCCGCGCGCGGTCTTGAGGACTGCGGGGATGAGGGCCCACAGCGCGCCGGCGAGCGCGGCGGCTGCGAGCGCGGCGGGCACCGCGAGCGGCGCTGGGAGCTGGAGGGCGCGGCCGGCCACCGCCGCGGCGAGCGCGCCCCAGATGAGCTGGCCCTCCGCGCCGATGTTGAACAGGCCAACCGTGAACGCCACCGCGACGGAGAGGCCGGTGAGCACCAGCACGCTGCCCTTGATGGCGCTCTCGCCCAGCGGGCCAAAGCCCCCGAGCGCGCCCTCGAGCATGTGACCGTAGCCGGCGAGCGGGTCTTTGCCGGTGACGAGGATGGCGAGGAAGGAGATCGCGAGCGCAGCCGCGACCGCGGCCAGCCCTGCCCAGGGCCGGTCGTGCGCGGCGGAGAAGAGGCGCGCCCGCAGCGACGGCGCAGGCGGGTCGGCTTCTGTCGCGAGCTCAGCCATGGGCGCGCTCCGGTGCGGTCTGCCTGAGCATGAGGCGGCCCAGCTCGTCGTCGCCGGCTGTCGGGGGCAGCTCTCCCATCGCGCGGCCGTCGTAGAGGACGAGGATGCGGGACGAAAGCGCGCGCAGCTCGTCGAGGTCGAGCGAGGCGACCAGCACCGCAGCGCCCGCGTCGCGCGCGGCCCGGAGCGCTTCGTGCACGCGGCGGGTGGCGCCGAGATCGAGCCCGCGCGTCGGCTGCACGGCGACGACCAGGCGCGGCGCGCTCCCGCCGCGCAGCTCGCGCGCGACGACGAGCTTCTGCTGGTTGCCGCCGGAGAGCGCGCCAGCGCGCGCGAGCGGGTCAGGGGGACGCACGTCGAAGGCGCGCAGCAGCTCGAGTGCGCGCGCGCGCCGGCCGGCGCGGCGCGCGAGCGGGTCGGGGGGACGCACGTCGAAGGCGCGCAGCAGCTCGAGAGAGCGCGCGCGCCGGCCGGCTCGATCGAGCAGCATCCCGCCGGGGCCGCGCGCCCACGGCGGCTGCGCGTCGTGGCCGAGCGCGAGGTTCTCCTCGAGGGACAGCGGGGTGCAGAGGGCGCGGCGCAGCCGGTCCTCGGGCAGGTGCACGATGCCGTGTGCGCGCGCGGCGCCGGCCGAGCGCGCCCAGCCGCCTGGGCCCAGGCCCTCGGCGCCGTCGAGCGCGAGCCCGCCCTGCGCGCGGCGCAGCCCGGTGAGCACCTCGGCCAATTCGCCCTGGCCGTTGCCGTCCACGCCGGCGAGCCCGAGCAACTCTCCAGCGCGCAGCGCGAACGAGAGCCCGCGCAGCGCGGGACGGCCGCGATCGCTCGCGCAGCGCAGCTCGCGGGCGACGAGACGGGGCGCGGCTGCGGGGCCATCTGCAGAGTGGGGCGCGGCTGCAGAGTGGGGCGCAGCCCCTCGGGTCGGCGGATCCGCTCCCGCCTGCGCTGCCGCTGAGCCGATCACGGCCTCCGCGAGCGCCGCCGCGTCGGTGTCGCTCGCGCGGGCGGTGAGCACCAGCTTGCCGCGCCGGAGCACCGCGATGCGGTCGGCCACCGCGAACACCTCGCGCAGCTTGTGCGAGATGAAGATGACGCTGCGCCCCTCGGACGCGAGCGCGCGCGCGGTGCGGGTCAGCTCGGCGGCCTCGACGGGCGAGAGCACCGCGGTGGGTTCGTCGAGGATGAGCACGCGCGCGCCGCGCCAGAGCTGCTTGACGATCTCGACCCGCTGCTGTGCGCCCACGCCGATGGACTCGACCGGCGCGTCCACGTCGAGCTGCAGGCCGAACCGCTCGGCCGCCTCGCGCACCTCGCGGCGCGCGCGGGCGCGATCGATCACGCCCAGCGTGCCGAGCACGCCGGGCAGGCGCGGCTCGCGGCCGAGCACCACGTTCTCCCAGACGGGCAGCGGGCCCACCAACATGAAGTGCTGGTAGACGACGCCGACGCCCGCCGCGATGGCGGCGCGCGGATCGCCGGGCGGCAGCGCTCGACCCGCGGCGAGCACCTCGCCGGCGTCGGGCCGGTAGAGGCCGCATGCGACCTGGATGAGCGTGGACTTGCCCGCTCCGTTCTCGCCGACCAGCGCCACCACCTCGCCGGGCGCGACCGCGAGCGAGACCTGGTCCACTGCCGCGACGCCCCCGAAGCGCTTGACGATGCCGCGCAGCTCGAGCAGCGGCGCTTCACCCCGAGGAACGCCAGCCACCGTTGACCTGGCGGTCGCTCCATTCTCCGTAGCGCCCGTCACTGCACCGCGACGTGGGTGAGGCCTAGCCCGCCCGGCGCGGGCGCCGCGAACTTCTGCAGCTCTTCCAGGGTGGCGGGCACGGCGATGCGGCCGTCCACCACCGCCGCGCGCAGGAGCTGAACGTCGACCAGCGCGGCGTCGCGGAGCGCCCGCGTGATGGCGGGGAACGCGCCGCCGCCCAGCGGCGCGAGGCCCACGCCGCCGTCCTTGAGTCCCAGCACCACGTCGCCGCCCGCGAACTTGCCCGCGAGCACGTCGCGCGCCGCCTCGTACACGGCGAGGTCCACGTGCTTGACCACGCTGGTGAGCACGTTCTGGGGCGCGACGTGCGCCTGATCGCTGTCGACGCCGATCACCAGCTTGCCCGCCGCCTGCGCCGCCTTGATCACGCCCAGGCCGTCGAGCCCCGCGGCCTGGAAGACGATGTCGCAGCCGCGCGCGTACAAGTCGCGACCCATCTCGAGGCCCTTCTTCTCGTCGTCGAAGCTGCCGGTGTAAGCGATTGCCACGTTCTTCGCCGCGGCCGGGTTGGTCACCGCAAGGCCCGCGCGGAAGCCCGCCTCGAACTTCTTGATCAGCGGGAGCTGCATGCCGCCGACGAACCCCACCTGGCCAGTGCGGGTCAGCTCGCCCGCGAGCGCGCCGGCGAGGAAGCTGCCCTCGTGCTCCCTGAAGACCACCGCGCGGACGTTGGGCCGCGTGATGGGCTGTCTGCCGGTCTCGTCGAGCACAGGGCTGTCGAGCAGCAGGAACTTCGCCTTCGGATTGCGCGCCGCCACGGCGCGCGTCGCCGGCTCCAGCATGAAGCCCACCGCGACGACGAGCTCCGCGCCCTGATCGACGAGCAGCTGCAGATTGGGCTCGTAGTCCTCCTGCGCCTTGCCCGAGAGCACCAGCGGCGCGGGAAGCGCGAGGTGCGGCACGCCGCCGGGCAACGCGCGCAGGTCCGCTGGCAGGAGCGCCTGGTACTCGGCGTCGGAGAGCGACTGATAGCCCTGCGCCGTGTACTTGAGCCCGGCCGCCATCGCCTCGAGCCCGCGCAGCGCGCCGTCGTTGAACGATTGGTCGCCGCGCCCACCCACGTCGAGCGCGAGCCCGATCGTATGGGCGGGACGCGGCTTGCGGCATCCGGGCAGCGCGGGGGCCAAGGCGAGCAGGGCGAGAGCGATCGCGCTGCGGGACGGGAATGCGGGCATACCGGGGCACTATCGCGGCTGCGCTCCCTCCGTCAATGCGCGACTCCGCCCGGTCAAGGCCGGCCGAGCGCGACGCGCCAGAGCGTTCCGTTCCCATCCTCGCTGATCAAGAGCGCGCCGTCGTGTGCCACCGCGACGCCGACCGGCCGGCCCCAGACCTGCCCGTCGTCGATGACGAAACCGGTGACGAAGTCCTCGTATTCGCCGGTGGGGAAGCCCGCCTTGTCGACGAGGACCCGCACCACTTTGTATCCGGTCCGTCGCGAGCGATTCCATGAGCCGTGGAAGGCGGCGAAGGCGCTGCCTGCATAGTCCGCTGGAAACATTGTGCCGCCGTAAAAGGTCATCTGCAGCGGCGCCGAGTGCGACTGGAGGATCACGTCGGGCACCGTCACCTTGCCCGCGAGATCGGGCCGCTGCCCTTGGTGGCGGGGATCCTCGTGGTCTCCCAGATACCGCCAGGGCCACCCGTAGAACGCGCCCTCTTTTACGCGCGTGATGTAGTCGGGAACCAGGTCGTCGCCGAGGCCGTCGCGCTCGTTGGTCGAGCACCAGAGCTCGCCCGTGGCCGGCTGGACGGCAAGGCCTACGCAGTTGCGCAGGCCGGTGGCGAATGCCTTGCCCCCCTTGCCCTGTGGATCGAAGACCAGGACGTCGGCACGATCCTCCTCGTCGTCCCAGGTCGCTCCGAGGCCGTGCGCCGCCTCCCACGCGCGGAGCTCGTCCAAGGATTTCCTTTTCATTCCTTCGGCGACGTTCGACGCCGAGCCGACCGAGACGAACATGCGCGCGCCGTCGTTCGAGAAGGCGATGTCGCGCGTCCAGTGCCCGCCGTGCGACTTGCTCAGGCGCGCCACCATTACCTGGGGCATCGCCCGCGCCTTCAGGTCGCCGCTCCGGTACTCATAGCGCACGACGCGGTTGTTCTCGGCGACGTAGATCCAGCGGGGATCTGCGCCCGGAGGATAGAAGGCGATGCCGAAGGGCTGATCGAGGCCGCTGGCATACACGCTTTGAAGCTCGGCCTTGGCGGCGCCGTCGCGCGCGCGGAGGAGGCGGATGCGGCCGGCGCTGGATTCGGCGACGAAGATGTCCCCATTCGGAGCGACCCGCAACAGGCGCGGGTTCTCGAGGTCCCGCGCGAACAGCTCGACCGCGAATCCCGGCGGCGCGGAGAGCTTCGCACCGGCGGGCTGGTCGGATACGCGCGGGCTGTTGCGCGCCGACGAGGTCTGGAACGGGGGCGGCAGATCGGCCAGGGAAAGGCGCCGGCGTACGCCGGGCCCATCGCTGCGGAAATCGCCCAACGCCGCCTTGCCGGTGCGCAGCCCCGGGACGACTTCACGGGCGGGCGCCGCCGCGGCCTGCGCTGGACCCTGCGCAGCGGGAGCTCCAGCTCCAGCCCCCGCCTTCGGGTGAAGCGTCGCGAAATAGGCGATCAGCTTGCCCCGATCGGCTGCGGACGGGACCGTGAGCACCATGCGCGTGCCCGGCACCAGCTTCCCCGGCGCCGCGAGATAGCGGTCGAGCATCGCCGCGTCCCACGTCAGACCCGATTCGCGCAGCGCCTTGGAGTAGCCGAAGGCGGCGCTCGCGGCCTTGCGACCCAGCACTCCCGCGAGGCCCGGGCCCTGGGCCCCGCCCGAACCCGTCGTGTGGCAGACCGCACAGCGCGATTTGAAGATCGCCGCGCCCGCTTGCACGTCGCTCGCGGCCCGCGCCGGGCTCGCGTGAAGGACGAGCGCGGCAACCAGCGTCAAGGCGATCGCAAGGCGCTGCAGCATCACGGGGGGGTGCGCGGGCGCGAATGGCATGGAGGAAGAATATGCCGGACTGGGCTATGCTGTCGCGCCCTTCGGAGGTCGTCAATGCACGCCTTGCTCGCCTTGTTGATCGCCGCCGCGCCGCCCTCCGCCGTGTTGGAACAGCTCAACAAGACCGTGCGCATGCACGACGTGGTGATCTCGCGCGATGGCGCTCGCGTCGCCTGGGTGGAGCAGGTGCCGACCCCCGACGGGCCGGCGCCGGAACAATCGTTCATCGAAGTTCGCGAGCTAAAGGCTGGAGCGCAGCCGATCCGCGTCACCGCGGCCAAGGCGGGCGAGTCGCGCGACGAAGGCGATCTCGCCTTCAGTCCGGACGGACAGCGGATCGCCTTCCTGTCCGATGCAGAAAAGGCGCACCAGCCGCAGCTCTACCTCGCCGACCTGCGCACCGGACAGGTGCTGCAGCTCACGCACGCCGATGGGCACCTCGAAGCGCCGCGGTTTAGCCCCGACGGGAAGACGCTGGCGGTCCTCTTCGTGGAAGGCGGTGTCGACGAGCGCGGGCCGCTGCTGCCGGCCTCGCGGCAGACCGGCGTGGTGGAGGAGAGGATCCGCGAGCAGCGCATCGCCCTGGTGCCCGCGGATGGCGGCGCGCCCTTGCGCGCGCTCTCACCGGCGGACCTCTTCATCTACGAATACGCCTGGCGGCCCGACGGATCGGGCTTCGCCGCCACGGGCGCGCATGGATCGGGCGCGGACAATTGGTGGGTCGCGCAGCTCTACGTCGTCGATCTTTCCGGCGCCGCGCGCGTGCTGCACAAGCCCGCACTGCAGATTTGCCAGCCCGCGTGGAGCCCCGACGGGACGCGGATCGCTTTCATCGAGGGCTTGATGAGCGACGCGGGCGCCAACGGCGGCGACGTGTTCGTCGTGCCCGCCGACGGCAGCGCGAAGCCGCGCAATCTGACGCCGGGCTTTCGCGGCAGCGCATCGTCGGTGCGCTGGATCGAGCCGGGCGAGGTGCTGCTCGGCGCCCAGATCGAAGGCGACGCCGCGTTCCTGAAAGTCGCCGCGGACGGGATGGGCGCGCCGCGCGTGCTCTGGCGCGGCGCAGAGAGCGTGGTCGATTCGGGATGGCCCATCGGCGCGGCGTTCTCCGCCGACGGCAGCATCAGCGCGGCGGTGCGCGAGAGCTTCAAGGCGCCGCCCGAGGTGGTCGCGGGCACCCTGGGCGCGTGGATGCCGGTCACGCAGCGCAATGCGGAGCTGAAGAGCCCCGCCGGAGCGGCGCGTAGTATCCGTTGGAAGAGCGACGGCTTCGCCGTGCAGGGCTGGCTGCTCGCGCCCGCCGAGAAGTCCGCCCAGAAAGCGCCGATGGTGGTGATCGTCCACGGGGGGCCCGCCAGCGCCGTACACGCGGGCTGGTCGCAGCAGGCAATGCTGCTCGCGAGCCAGGGCTACTACGTCTTCATGCCCAATCCACGCGGCTCCTTCGGGCAGGGCGAGAAGTTCACCCGCGCCAACGTGAAGGACTTCGGCCACGGCGACCTGCGCGACATCTTGCGCGGCGTGGACGCGGCGGCGCAGGCCGCGCCCATCGATCCGCAGCGCGTCGGCGTCTACGGGCACAGCTACGGCGGCTACATGACGATGTGGGCCGTCACGCAGACCAACCGCTTCAAGGCGGCGGTGGCCAGCGCGGGGATCGCGAATTGGCAAAGTTATTACGGCGAGAACCGCATCGATCAATGGATGTTGCCGTACTTCGGGAAGAGCGTGTACGACGACCCGCAAGTTTACGCGCGCTCGAGCCCGATCACGTTCATCAAGAACGTGCGCACGCCGACGCTGGTGCTGCATGGCGAGCGCGACGCGGAGGTGCCGCTGCCGCAGGGGCAGGAATTCTGGCACGCGCTGAAGACGCTGGGCGTCGAGACGCAGCTCGTGGTCTACGAAGACGAGGGCCACTGGATTCGCCAGCCCGCTCACGTGCGCGACAGGTACGAGCGCATCGTGGGCTGGTTCGACGCGCACCTCAAGGCGGCGAAGGTGGTGCCCGGCTCGCGTCCCGGTACCGCTCGACGTTGAAATGGTCACCCAAGAGAATCCTCAAGTGGGCTGCCTGCCCGCGAAGTCCGAGAGCGCCTGCCCAAATGTGGCCGCTTCCTCGCTCAGGACCGCAAACGCGTAGCGCGCCTGGATGAGATTGCCCTCCTTCGCTAGCTGCTCGACCCGGTTCGCCACATCTGCCGTGCGCTTTCCGCCCAGGCTCGCCGCCGACCCTCTGAGCGTGTGCGCAGCCCGCTCGAGGGATTCGAGATTGGCGGATTCGATCGCGCCCTTCATCTCGGAAAGGTGGCGGTGGCTGTCCTGGAGATAGAGCCCGGTCAATTCCTTCAGGAGAAGCGCGTCGCCGGAGATGACTGCGGTCAACTCGGCTTCGTCCAGCACCGCCCCGGCGGCAGGCGGTCTTTCCGGGTCGGTCGGCGCCTGGGCGGCAGGTTTGGCCATCGGAGGGCCCTTGTTCACCGCGGTGTCGATGGCCGTGAGCAGCGCCGCGGGTCGGACCGGCTTCGTAACATACCCGTCCATTCCGGCGGCGAGACACCGTTCGCGGTCGCCTTTCATGGCATGCGCCGTGACGCCGATGATGGGCACGTAGGTGCCGCTCGCGGCCTCCTGTTGGCGAATGGCGGCTGTCGCGGCGAGCCCGTCCATCTCCGGCATCTGCACGTCCATCAGAATGACGTCGAAGGTTTCCGCCTGCGCCTGCGCCAGCGCCTCCCGTCCGTTGTGCGCGAGCAGCACCGTGTGGCCCTCTTTCTCGAGGATCTTGCGCGCGAGGTGCTGGTTCACCGGGTTGTCCTCGGCGAGGAGGATTCGCAGCTTCGGCCCGTCCGCCGGCGCGGCGACGCCCGGCGGCTCGAGCTGTCCCGGCGCCTGGCCCAAAGCGGTCATGATCGCGTCGAGCAGTTCCGACTGCTTGACTGGTTTGACCACCGTAAGGTCGGCGCCCGCCTCCTTGGCGCGCGCACTCTGGCCAATGCCGCTGCCCGACGAGAGCATGAGAATTGACTCACCGCGCAGGCCGGCATGCGAACGGATGCGCGAGGCGAGCTCGAAGCCGTCCATCACCGGCATGCGCGCGTCGAGCAGCGCGAGCCGAAAGGGCCGCTGGATATCAGCCGCCGCTTGGAGTTGCGCGAGAGCATGTGCTGCATCGACGCAGACCGTCGGCCGCATTCCCCAGTTGCGTAGCATTTGCTGCAGCACGATGCGATTGGTGGCATTGTCGTCAACGACCAGCGCTCGTAGATCGCCTATCACCGCGGGCAATCGGGCGCGGCGCCGGGCGTCGCGATCGCGTTGGACCTGCACCGGCACGTCGAAAAAGAACGTGCTGCCCTTTCCGGGCTCGCTGGCCAAGCCGATGGTCCCGCCCATCATGGCCACGATGCGCGAGGAGATGGTGAGGCCAAGCCCGGTGCCGCCGAACTGGCGCGTGGCCGAGGTGTCGGCTTGGGTGAAAGCCTCGAAGATCGCCTGCTGCTTGCTGACGGGGATCCCGATGCCGGTATCCGTGACCGAGAAGCGCAGCCGCGCGCTGTCCCCCTGCCGTGAATCGAGCCCCACCCGCAGGACGATCTCGCCGCGCTCTGTGAACTTGATGGCATTCACGATCAGATTGACCAGAACCTGTCCCAGGCGGGCGAAGTCGGCCACCAGCGCGTCCGGAACCTCGGGGACCACTTGGAGCACCAGTTCGAGGCCCTTCTCGCCCGCTCGCACCGCCAGCGGCTTCGTCAGGTCCCCGAGCACGTCCCGCAGCTCGAACGGCGCGGGGTCGATCTCCAGCTTGCCTGCCTCGATCTTGGAGAAGTCGAGGATGTCGTTGATCACGCGCAAGAGCGTCTCTGCGGAAGAGAGCACCATGCGGACGTACTCGCGCTGCTCGCGCTCGAGATCGGTGTCGAGCAGGAGCTCCGCCATGCCGATGATTCCGTTCATCGGCGTGCGGATCTCGTGGCGCATATTGGCTAGGAACTGGCTCTTGGCGCTGCTCATTTCTTGTGCTGAGGTTACCGCCTTCTCCATCTCGGCCATCAGTCGGCGGAGCTGTCGCACCAGCGCGAACGCGACCAGCGAAAGGAAAAGCGCGAAGACAGCGGCAAGGGCAATCACCAGAAGCGCATCCCGTGCGCGAATGGTTCCGTCGAACTGCCTCAGCAAGACGAAGAGGATGGCGAAGGTAAAGAGAAGCGCCGGACCCACGATGCCGAGGATCTTGAGGGCGACGACGCTGTGCTTTGCCTTGCTCATCTGAGGCTCCAGTGGCAGCCCTTCCGGGAGGGACCTGATCGTTCTACCGCATTCGCCGTGCCAACCCTTCGGAGAGGAACCGCTCAACTGCCGACGCGATGTGCCGATAGTCGTATGGATGAATCGCCTTGGTTGTGACCCTCGAGGGAGCGCTTGCCGACCTGCTTTCAGACCTGGGTGCGATCGCTTCCGTGGCACCGATCGGCCCGGCAGAAGGGGAGGTCATTTAAATGATAGTGCTCATCGCGGAGGACGATCCGGTCTCCAGCCGCGTGCTGCAGGAGACCCTCTTACGACTTAGATATGAGTACATCGCGACCGCCAACGGGATCGAGGCGCTGGAAGCGCTCGGTCGCCACGAGAACGTGAACGTCATCATCTCGGACTGGATGATGCCGGGGATGGACGGCCTCGAGCTCTTCCGGCGCGTCCGAGCGCGCCGGCGCTTTCGCTACACCTACGAGATCTTGCTCACCTCGCGCAGCGGCAAGCAGAGCTATCTCGACGCGCTCGACGCTGGAGCGGACGACTTCATCACCAAGCCACTCGATCCCGACGAGTTGGGGGCGCGCCTGCTCGTCGCGCAGCGCATCCTCGGCCTGCAGGAGGAGATGCGACAGCTGCAGGGGTTGCTCTCGATCTGCTTCTACTGCAGGAAGATCCGTGAAGGTGAGAGCTGGACGTCGCTGGAGCACTACGTCTCGAAGCGCGCCGACGCGTCGTTCTCCCACGGCATCTGCGCGAATTGCTACCAGACGCACTTTCCGGAGTAGGCAGCGCGGTGCTCGGAGGCATTCCGGGCATGGCGGCGCGACATTTTGTGCGGTCCCTGACAGTTGCATCCGCGGGGCGCCATGCGCAGCGTACCCGCCTCCCGGCGTCGGACTATAAGAGCCGCTCACCGAACCCCCTCTCCAGGGGTGTGGAGGTGCCCTGAGGTGGCGAAAGCCCGTGCGCAGCCCCGAATTCAGATTCTCTCCAAGGCCAAGACTCTCCCCAAGGCACCGACCGGGATCGCCGGGCTCGACGAGCTGACGCAGGGCGGATTGCCGCGGGGCCGATCGACGCTCGTCACTGGGCTCGCGGGGTGCGGCAAGACCGCGCTCGGGCTCGAGTTCCTCGTCCGCGGCGCCGTCGAGTTCGACGAGCCCGGAGCCATCGTCTCGTTCGAGGAGACTGCCGAGGATCTCGCGAGGAACGTCGCCTCTTTCGGCTTCGACCTGAACGATCTCGTCGCGCAGGGGAAGCTCGTGCTCGAATTCGTCTCCATCGAGCGCCATGAGATCGAGGAAACCGGCGAATATACAGGCTCGAAGAGGAACGCCGCCCTATGACCGCACGCAGGTCCGGGGCGCGGCCTCGCGCACCAAGGCCGCCAAGGCCGGCCAAGCGCGACAAGGACTTCTACCGGCTCCGCCTCTACGTCGCGGGCCAGACGGCACGCGCGCAGAGCGCGCTGGGCAACCTCGAGGCCATCTGCGATCTCTCCAACGTCGAACGGGTGCTGGTGGGCCTCGATCTGCGGCCCTTGCCGAAGAAGGCGGGGCCATGAAGAAGGGTGGCGCGTCCAGGTCGGCGGCCCCGGCTCGGCGATCGGCGAAGCAGTACGTCCTGCGTCTGTACGTCGCCGGGCTGACCCCCCGGTCGCGCAACGCGATCGCGAACATCACCAGCATCTGCGAGGAGTATCTGCTGGGACGCTACGATCTCGAGGTCATCGATGTCTTCAAGCGTCCGGTGCTCGCTCGTGAAGAGCAGATCATTGCGACCCCGACGCTCGTCAAGAAGCTGCCGGCGCCTTTGCGGCGCTTCATCGGCGATCTATCCGAAAAGGAAAAGGTTCTGGTCGGCCTCGACGTGAGGCGGCAAGGCTGAGCGATGCCAAAGCGTTCGAAGAGCAGAAAGCCAGGCCGGACCAGCGGGCACGGCGCGTTGCGGCCCACGCTGCGGACGCGTCTCGAAGAGGCTGAGCAGACGCTGCAGGCGATCCGCCGCGGCGAGGCTGACGCCATCGTCGTCGATGGCCCGGACGGCGACCGCGTCTTTACCCTCAAGGGCGCCGACCACGGCTATCGCGTCCTGATGGACGAGATGAGCGAGGGCGTCGCTACGCTCACCGAAGGCGGACTCGTTTCCTATTGCAATCGGCGCTTCGCCAGCATGCTCGGGCTTCCTCCCGAGCGAGTCGTCGGCATGCCCATCAAACGCATCGTTGCGAGCGCGGCGAGGCATCGCGTCGCGGCGCTCCTGCAGGCAGGGCTCTCGACGGTGAACAAGGGCGAATTCGAGCTCGAGCGAGGAGACGGCACGACCGTCGCGACGCTGCTCGCCGTGAGCAAGGTTCAGATCGACGGCAGCGTCACGTTGTGCGTGATTGCCAACGACCTCACGGAGGAAAAGGAGCGCGACAGAGCGGTCGCGGCCGAGCGCGCCGCGCGCGATGCGGCGCTGCGCGCAAGCGAAGAGCGGTACCGACGCATCGTCGAAACCGCCGTGGAAGGCGTCTGGCTCGTCGATGCCGAGGGAAGCACCACCTTCGCGAATGGCGCACTTTCCGAGATGCTCGGATACAACTCCGCCACGCTGTGTGGACGGCCCATCTTCGACTTCATGGAGGAGGAATCAGCCGCGGCAGCACGACGGTTCCTCGCGCGTCGCCGCCGCTACACGGAGATGCGGGAGTTCGGCCTTCGCGCCAAGAACGGCCGCACGTTGTGGGCGCTCTTGTCGATGAGCCCGATCGAGAACGACCAGGGCGGATACGCTGGCGCGGTGGTGATGGTGAGCGACGTGAGCGAACGTCGAAAGTTGCAGGCGCAGCTCCTGCTCGCGGACCGGATGTCGTCGCTCGGGACGCTCTCGGCCGGCGTCGCGCACGAGATCAACAATCCACTTACCTACGTGATCGCTAGCCTCGATCTGCTTGCTGAGAGGCTGCCCGAACTTGCCGCCTCGTTGGCTCCGCAAGAGGCGGAATTCGTCGACGAGCAGCTCAAGCGCGCGCGCGAAGGCACGGCGCGTGTCCGCCGCATCGTCCGAGATCTGAAGTCGTTCTCGCGGGCCGACGAGGAGACGATCACGACCACGGAGTTGCGAAAGTCGCTCGACACGGCGATCACGCTGGTCTGGAACGAGATCAAGCACCGCGCGCGCCTGGTGAAGGAATACGACGGTCTCCCGGCGGTGCGTGCGAACGAGGCGCGGCTCGGCCAGGTCTTCATCAACCTGCTCGTGAACGCGGCGCAGGCGATGCCAGAAGGCGAAATCGAGCGCAACGTCCTCCGGATCGTTGGACGCACCGATGCATTGGGGAACGCCGTCGTCGAGATCCACGATACGGGATGCGGCATCCCGCCGGAGCACCTCGATCGCATCTTCGAGCCATTTTTCACCACCAAGCCCGTCGGTGAGGGCACCGGCCTCGGCCTGGCGATCTGCCACGGCATCGTTTCCTCGCTGGGCGGCACGCTCTCGGTGCAGAGCGAAGTCGGCAGAGGGACGACGTTCCGCGTGGTCCTGCCCGTCGCGAGGCCGGAGGGGATGCCCGCGCACTCCACGCCCGGGGCGGTACCGCGCCCGGCTTTGCGCGGGAAGGTCCTGATCATCGACGACGAGAAGGATCTCACAGACGTGACGCGTGAAGGACTCAGCGACTTGCACGACGTGCAGGCGACCCAGGACGCGCGGCAGGCGCTCGAGTGGATCGCCGCCGGCGAGCGGTTCGATCTCATCCTCTGCGACATGATGATGCCGTTGATGACCGGAATGGAATTCCACACGCGGCTCGCGGCGCTCGTTCCCCAGCAGGCGGACCGGGTGGTTTTCATGACCGGCGGCGCGTTCACCCCTCGCGCGCGGGAATTCCTTGCGCGGCTGCCGAACCTAGGGCTGGAGAAGCCGTTCGACCTGAGCCACATTCTCGCGATGGTCAGCGCACAGTTGGAGTCCGCTTCGATGCCTGGCGCTTTGAACGCCCCTGTGGACAAGCGGACCCTCTCTAGGGTGCTCGTCGCAGATTGAACGGGCGCGCTGAGCGCCGAAGCACAGCGGAGAACGATCGACCGTTCCCGCGCTTGTGGCCTGACCTCATGCGTGTGCAAGCCACGGTGCGTCGGCCCCAAGCCTTGTCACGGTCAGGGAAGTGCGGGAGGAACCGATGGTCGAGACGGTTCCAGGAAAAGAGATGGCGGCGGCCTGGGCGATGCTGGTCGCCCTATCGATCGCCGCTTGGATTGTGTTGCTGTTCGTCGCCGGGGGATCCCGTCCCTGATGGTCAATTCCAGGCGAGGAGTGCCCGGCGCGCCCAGTATTCCTCGGCGGGGAGGCGCAGTCGGTCGAGCACCGCCAGATGTTCCACGGAAAGCCGGATCGCGGTCGCACCCAGATTGGAATCGAGCTGCGCGGGCGTAGCGGCGCCAAGGAGCACCACGTCGGCCCAGGGTTCCTTGGCGACGAATGCGAGCGCCACCGCGTCCGCAGAGGCGTGCAACCGCTCGGCGACCATGCGCAGCGGACCGGTCTGCCCCTCGTCGCCCTTCGGCGTGAGGAGCCCATTTGCGAGCGGTTCCTTGACGAGGACGGTGAGGCCGGCCTCGTGCGCTTCGCGCAGCCCCGGCTCGGCGCTTCGCTCCAGCAAGTTCCACGTCGCCTGGACCGCGGAGAACAGAGGCATGCCGTCGAAGCGGATCTCAATCGTCCGGCGCAGCGTCTCCAGCTGTCGCGGTCCGCTGGTGGTGACGCCGAGGAACAGGCCGCGCTCGCGCAGCCGCAAAAGCTCCCGCAGGACCTGCGCGTCCTCGAGGACGCGGGTCTCTGGAGTGGCGGAGTGAATCTGGTAGAGGCGCAGGTAAGGGCCCAGGATCGAGATCGATTCGGCAACCTGAGCCTTGAGCATCGGCTCGCCGTGGTCCTTCACCTCCTGCACGCGGCCGTCGACCCGCCAGTCGCCGGTGTAGCGATAGCCCCACTTCGAACCGACGACGATCTCGTCGGGCCCGAGGCCGCGATGGTCCAACCACCCGCGCACGAAGTGCTCAGCGCGGCCGTAGGATCGGGCAGCATCGAAGTAGCGGATGCCGGCGGCGAACGCGTGGTCGAGCATCCGGCGGGCGTGGGCCTCCAGCGCTTGGACGGACCGACCTTCCGGGAGGTCCTCGCCGTGCTCCAGGGTGATGTAGGCGGGCCGCCCCAGCGCGGCCATCCCCAGACCGAAGCGCGTGAGCGCGGGGCCGGTCCCCGCGAGACGGCGGGACTCCAGCGAGGCCGCGTCCACGACGAGCTCCTTCGCGCGCTGCGGGCCGGCCGATCAGGCGCCGCCGCGAGTGCGCGCGCGCTTCCGGTCGAGATCCCGATCGATGAGGTCGAGCAGCGTCGACGCATCGAGCGGCTTGACCAGGTGGAGATGGAACCCGGCCGCGCGGCTGCGGACCCGGTCCGACTCCTGGCCGTAGCCGCTCAGCGCGACGAGCCGGGGCGCGCCGGATCCCATCTGGGCGCGCAGCCGCGAGGCGAGCTCGTAGCCGTCCATCGCCGGGAGCCCGATGTCGAGGATGGCGATCTCGGGCTCGAAGTCCGCAGCCGTTCGCAGTGCATCGGCGCCGCTCGTCGCGGTGCGCACGTCGTGGCCGGCCCTGGAGAGGAGCATCTCGAGCATCTCCAGCGCATCCTGGTTGTCGTCGACCAGCAGGATGCGCCTGCCGGCCGAGTCCACGCTCTTCAGCGGGACCTCGGGCAGGCCGGAGCCCTCCTCCGACGCGTCGTGCAGGGCGTCGAGGGCGGGCAAGCGGACGATGAACGTGCTGCCCTTGCCGAGTCCAGCGCTGTGCGCGTCCACCGCACCGCCATGCAGCACAACCAGGTTGCGCACCAGCGCAAGCCCGACGCCGAGCCCTCCCCCGGCGCGATCTACCGACTGCCGGCCCTGCACGAAGAGGTCGAAGACGCGGGGAAGCAGCTCCGCTTCGATGCCGGCGCCGTCGTCGCGCACCTCGATCAGGAGCATGTTTCGCTCCCGGCGCGCCACGACGCTGATGTGCCCGCCGGGCGCCGTGTATTTCGCGGCATTGGTGAGGAGATTCGCGATCACCTGCGCGAGGCGTGCCTCGTCCCCATGCACCCGCAGCCCGCGCGGATGAGCGCGCGCCTCGAAGTGGTGCATCCGCTGCTCGAGCAGAGGGCCCGCCATCTCCGTCGCCTTGGCGAGGACGTCGCGCAGGTCGACGACCTGCTTGCGCAGCTGCACCTTGCCGCTGGCGATGCGCGAGACGTCGAGCAGATCGTCGACGAGTCGGGTCAGGTGATGCGCCTGCCGGTGGATCACTTCCTGCTCGGGTGAGAGAAGGCCATCGCCGCGAAGCTTCATCAGCTCCAGCGCGGTCAGGATGGGAGAGAGCGGGTTGCGCAGCTCGTGCCCGAGCATGGCGAGGAACTCGTCCTTGGCCCGGTTGGCGGCCTCCGCCTCCTCGCGGGCGGCGCGCAGCGCGGCCTCGAGCTGTCTACGGTGGCGGAGCTCCGACTCCAGGGCTCGGGCGCGCTGCTGGAGGCGGCTGATCTCGCGCAAGCGGGTCGCGCGGTCGTCGCTCTCGCGGTAGCCCTCGGCGGGCACGACATGGTCGTGCACCCGGCAGATCTCCTCGAACGGGTCGCGATGTGTCGAGTGAAGGAAGTGCTCCATCCGGTAGGCGCAGAGAAGCGTGAACGGCCGCACCTTTCCCAGATCGTTCCACAGCTCCTCGAGGCGGATGGCGCCCCGGGGATTTTCGTCCTGCCAGAGGAGATCGACCATCTCGCCGTAGGCGCGTATCCGTCCGGTCTCCGCGCGGGAGGCGGTCCTCTCCAGGGCGTCGCCCACCAGCGTCTTGAATCGGTCCCAGTCAGGAGCGGCGCCGGCCATGATCGTCGTCAGCGTGTCGCGCGCATCGAGCAGTTCCAGCCTGCCCCGTGCGCGCGCTCGCTCGACGTCGATGCCCTTTGCCTGCAGCGACGCGCAGAACGCGTCGCGGTGCGCCTCCGTGGCGATGACCACGGCGGAGTCGCCGGCCGCGAGGCCCTCGCCGAGGAAACGGCTCGTTGCGTCGCAGAGGAAGGCCTCTTCCTCGTAGAACTGGACGAGGTGACTGCAGTGCGGCGGCGACGAGGAAACGGCGGCGCTGGCCCCCGGCTGCTCGCCGTCGGCAAGGGCGAGGCGTCGCTGCGATTCGACCATCAGATCAGGCCCTCCGGGCTGCGTATCTATCGTACGCACACTCCCGCGGAATGCTCGCCCAATGCCGGAGCGGGCGAGTGCGGGGGCGGTTGCCCGGTCGTTTACCCTTCGGCGATTAGCCTGCGCGCGCACGCCCGGTGGGACAAGGCGCGCGCGCCCCCAGTGTTGGCCAGTCGTCACCATCCGCCGAACTGCTCCGCTCCTGCTCAGCGCTGCAGCATGAAGGTTTCGTACTCGAGCCGATCCAGCTTTCGCGCGAGCAGCGGCAGGCCGGCGGCACAGGTGAGCAGCGCCGAGAGCGCGAAGCCGTAGCCGTAGAGCTGCGGACCCAGGCGGATCGACAGCCAGGTGAGGGCGGCATTGGAGCCAGCGAACAGCAGGCAGAGCCCCAGCGCGATGGCGCGCTTGTCGAGGTAGAAGAGCAGGGTCAGCACGGCGAGCATCAGCACTTGCAGGCCGACCGCGAGCAGGTCGACCCCGAGCAGCGGCAGGTAGAGCGTGGAGACGCGCAGCAGTTGCAGGAGCCTGGGTGCGAGCAGCCAGGCGAGCACCGCGCTCGCTCCCTGGACCTTGCAGATGTCGGCGAGCCCCTGCCGCGCGGCGCGGACCATGCCGGCCTTGCGCGCCTCGATGTCCTGCAGCGTTCCTCCCTCGCGCACCAGCGCGTAGAAGAGGCGGTGCTGCTCCGCGAAGTCGGTCTCCACGCGCAAGAGGAAGATCGCGGCGCCCGGCACGACCGACAGGTAGGCGAAGAAGATCGGCAGGTCGTAGACGATGGAGAAGCGCAGCGGACCCAGCGCGGGCGCCGAGGTGAGCGGGTCGAGCCAGAACGCGAGCTTGTCGGCCCAGATGCCCAGGTTGTAGACGAGGCCGGTCAGCGCGAGGCCGTAAAAGACCTGCCTGCGGTCGAGGAAGGCGAAGGCGGCGAGGCGCTGTGCAGGGTAGCTGCGCAGGAGCAGTGCGAGTAGCGCGAAGAGCATGGTCGCCTCGCCGAGCAGGAACGCGGCGAGCAGGCCCTCGGTGCCGAGGACCCGCAGCGGAAGCGTCGCCAGCGCCGAGAGCGCGTAGCCGGCGAGGAAAACGCCGAGGATGGGGCGGAAGGCCTTCAGCCCGGAGAGCAGCACCACCACCACCCACAGATCGCAGAGCACGGTGAAGCTGGCGACGAGCAAGACTCGAAGGAGGGCGCCATCGAACAGCGGCGCGAGCAGCGCCCCGCAAAGCCCGCTCGCGGCGGTGGTGAGGCAGAGCGCGCCGAACAGGTTGGGCAGAATCTGCTCCGGCTTCTCCTCGTAGACGCGATCGGCGACGAAGCGGCTGAGCAGAAGCTGGAGAGGGCCAGTGAAGACCAGCGAGGCCGCCATCAGCCAGGTCACCGAGACGAGGAACGCCGTTACTTGGTGTTGAGGGAGCGTGCGCGCGCCGAGCAAGCCCACGGCGCTGACGCCGAGCACCGAGGACAGCCAGGGGCCCGCGGCGATGATCCCGGCGTAGCCGCAGGCGCGCGCGATCGCCCCGTAGGTGCGCGGCGCGAGCAGCCGCCTCAGCTCGAAGCCGATGCCTGCCATGCAGTGGCCTCTCGATAGAGCGCGCCGTAGCTCTCCAGCATCTGCGCGCGCGTGTAGAAGCGCTCGACCCGGGCGATCCCGGCCGCCTGCGCCCGCGACCAGCGGTTCTCGTCGTCGAGCAGCGCCAGGGCGGCCCGGCCGGTCGCCTCCGGATCGGCGATGGGGACGATCGAGCCGGCGGCCCCGAGATCGCGGTCCTGGGGGGTGCGTCCGATCACCAGTTCGCGGCAGGCACCGACGTCGGTCGCCACCACCGGCAGGCCGCTGGCGAAGGCCTCGAGGACGACCAGAGGCAGGGCCTCGCTGATCGAGGTGAGCACGAGCAGGCCGAGCTTGGGCAGCACCTCCTCCGGGCGCTGGAAGCCGAGGAAGCGCAGCCTGCTCTCGAGGCCGAGAGCGCGCGCGAGCTCGCGGCACTCGCGCGCGTAGGCCTCGTCCTCGGAGGTGGGGCCGATCACCCAGCCCTCCGCATCCGGCCTCCGGTCGCAGACGGTGCGCAGGGAGCGGACGAAGGTGCGCACGTCCTTGATCGGCACTACGCGCCCGAGCAGACCGAGCACGGGCGGCGGCCGCGCGGGGCGCAGGTCGCGCAGCGGCGAAAAGCGCGCGACGTCGATGCCGTTGGGCACCACCTTCGTGCGCCCTGCCGGCGCGCCGTCTTCGATCTGTCGCTGCCGGTTGCCCTCGTAGAGCGAGACGATGGGATCGGCGGCGCCGTAGGTGAGGCGTCCGAGGCCCTCGAAGAAGCGGATCCAGAGGTTGCGCAGATAGCCCAGCTCGTCGGACAGGCCTGCCTGTGCGTCGCGGATCCAAGGCGCGTGAGCGAGGTCGATCTTGCGCTCTTTGGTGTAGATGCCGTGCTCGCTGAGCAGCAGCGGTCGGCCGGTCAGCTCGTGCAGGAGCATGCCCAGGTAGCCGGCGTAGCCGGTGGAAATGGCGTGGTAGGCACGGGCCGGGGGCAGGCGGCGCGCGAGCTGCCCCAGGCCGAAGAGCGGCGCGTGCATGGTGCGCACCGTCCAGAAGTAGTCGACGAACGACGGATCGGTGCAGCGGGAGCGGTATTGCTCGACGATCTCCTCCCACGCCCGCGTCGAGCCGAGGAACTCTTCCAGCGTCACGCCTTCGGACGTGCCGGCGGCCACCGCCGCGCGGCGCACCAGGTCCTTCGGCACCGCCCGCGCCCGGTCGCGCAGCTTCTCGTGGAAGGCCGCGCTGTCCGCGAAGGCCTGCGCGTGCCCGGGGCAGGTCCTGGGGCGCGCCTGCTTGCCTTCGTCCAGGAGGTAATAGCGCTCGAAGTGAACGACGTTCTTCGGCAGCGGGTAGGCGGGCTCGCCGTACTGCGAGCGCGCGCCGCCGAGGAAGACGAGCGAGAACGTCACCTCGGGCAGGTTGCTCACGATCTCCTGCACCCAGCTCGACACGCCCCCGCGCACGAAGGGATAGGTGCCTTCGAGGAGGAGGGCGACGTCGGCCGGCTTCTGCGCGCTCATCGCCAGAACGCCCTCGCGCGCAGCAGCGGGGAGCTGCCGAGGAAGCGCAGGTCGAGCGCGGAGAGCGCGGCCCGCACGTCGGTGAAGCGGCGCTCGCGGAAGGCCGCCTCGGCGAGCCAGGGGAGGACCGACAGGCGCGATGCGCCGAGCGCGAGCGCGCGCTCCAGCGCGGCGCGCGCCTGGGCGGGCCGCGACAGCTGCAGCAGGATGCGGCCCGAGAGCAGGTGCAGCATTCCGTCGCCGTGCGCGATGGCGATCGCCTGCGCGGCATGATCGCGCGCCTGCTCCAGCGCGTGCGCGAGGAGGTCGCCCTGGACCAGGCCATCGTCGGCGAGCTGCCAATGATCGAGCGAAAGGAGGCGGTGCAGGTCGAGCCGCTCGGCAGCGGGCGCGGTCTCGAGCAGGCGCAGGCGGCCCTCGATGCGCGCGAACACCACCTGCTCGCGCTGCGCGATCAGGGCATGGGAGAGCAGGCGCACGTCGTCGAGCGGGTCGCGGAGCGCCGCGGCGAGGAGCGCCGCGACGGCCCTGCCGCGCAGGCGCCGCGCGCCCAGCACCACCCGCAACCGGCGCGCGGGATCGGCGGCGTGCGCCAGCACCGCCGAGGGAGCGGTCAGATCCACCGCGCCCGGCGCGCGGGTGCGGGGTGCGCGCGCGGGCAAGGCTGGGATGTCGACCATCCGCGGCGCGGCCGGGGCCCGAGCGCGGCGCGCGGGCGCGAGGCCCACCTCGAGCGCGGCGAAGAGCCCCACCGCGCCGATGCCGGGCACCAGGAAGGTGAGGAAGAAGAAGAGGCCGAGCAGCGCCGGACGCGGCTCGCGCATCCGCTCCGGCAGGCGGAAGCGCAGCGCGAGCGCGGTCGCCGCCGAGCCCGCCGCATGCAAGGCGAGCGCAAGTGGAAAGCGACCGGCGCGAGCGCAGGCGGCCGCCGAGAGCGAACAGCTAGCAGCGAGCGGGAAGAGCAGCAGCCGGAGGCGCATCGGAGGTTGGCGTCGGTTGGAGGGGCGCAAGCAGATCGTCGAGAGCGCTGCTGCCGGAGATCACCTTCACGCTGGCAGTGGCCCCCTCGAGCAGCGACATCCCGAGCAGCGGGTCGAGCCGCGCCAGGTAGCCCTCGGCGCCGCGCGCGTCGGTGAGCTGCAGCAGGATCAGCACCAGCGGCCGTCCCTCGGCGTCGCGCAGGCGTACGGCCGGGTCGAGGCCGCGGCGTTCCTCGAGCAGCCTGCCCGCGAGGGCGTCCGCGCCGAGCGAGCGCAGCGTGAGGCTGATCAACGTCGAGGGCAGGCCGAAGCGGCGCGCGTCCTCGGCCGCCCGCCGGACCTTGCGCTCGAATGCGGCGCGGGCGGGATCGTCGGGACCGCCTCCGGCGGCGGCGACGACGTCGCCGAGGTGGCCGCCGATCACCGCCAGCAGCGCGAGCGTGTCGTCGTTGAAGCCGAGGAAGTCGAGGTCGCGCACAACCACCAGGGCGTGCACCGTCCCGGCGACGTCGGTGAGCGGCAGCGCCACCAGGACGGGCCCTGAAGAGGGCCCAGCGCCGGACGCAGGCAGCGCGGCCAGCTTGCCCTGCGCGAGCGCCTCGCGCACCAGGGGATCCTCGGGTAGCGCGTCAGGTCCGTCGCCGAGCGTGGCGACCGCGGGCAGGAGGCGGCCTTGGCGATCGACCGGGTGGAGCGAGGCGGCGTGCACCCCGGCGTGCTCGGCGAGCAGCGCCAGGATGCGCTCAGAAGCCTTGCCCAGGCCCCCGGCGCCGGGATCGAGCACGACGGCGCGGCGCACCGCGAGGAGCGCCTCGCGCAGGCTCGTCGCTCCGAGCGCGCGCCGCTCGAGCTTCTCGTGCGACGCGCGGAGGACCTGGAAGGTGCGCGCGAACTCGTCGAGGCGCGCGCGCGCCTGCTCCGCGCGCAGTGAGGTGGCGCCCACGCGCCGGGTCCAGCCGTCGCAGAATTCGCCGCAGAGGGCGCCGCAGAGGGCGAAACCCGCCGCAGTCGCGAGCGGCAGCGCCCCGGGGTGTCCTTCGCGGAAGAAGAGGAGCAGCGATAGGTCGAGCAACAGCGCGCAGGCGAGCCCGTGGAGAGAGCCATAGCGCAGACCGGTCAGCACCGGCCCCAGGACGGGCCAGGAGAAGCCGCCGCCGAGGAAGAACGGATCGCCGGGGCGCAGCCAGAGACCGACCAGAACGGGCCCCAGCGCGAGGACCGCGGTCTCGCCCCAGGCGAGCGTTCCCCCAGGTCGGGGCGGCCCGCCCAGGTCCGGCTCGGGCAGGAGGGCGCTCATCGCAGGTCCAGGTCCGACACGAGCGAGCCGATCAGTTTCTGCGCGGTGCCGCTCAAGGTCTCGTGCCCCCACCCTTCGAGCGCGCCGGCCGCGGACCAGACCACCCGGCCCGTGGACAGCTCGATCACTCCCAGCCCGAGCCCTACCGCCGGCTCGCCGTCGGGGCCGCCGCGATAATGCCACTCGTGCACAGCGCCGGTGACGCCGTAGACCATGCCCTGCGCTCGGGCCCAGTCGAGCGCGGACTGGTAGCGGCGCTGGTCGTCCAGGTCGGGCAGGTCGTCCTTCCCCTCTGCGTCCGGGTATTCGCGGAGGTCGCCGATGCCGCGCATGCGCAAAAGCGTTGCGACCAGCGCCCGGGTCCGCTCGCCCGCGAGCGGCGTCTCGGCGAAGTTCCGCACCGGCAGCATCACCCAGGCGGCGTGCTCGTCCAGCGGGGCCCCCCGCTTCACCTGGCGCACGGAGCAGCCCCCCAGCGCGCAGGCGGCGAGCGCGAGCAGTCTGGCGGTGCGCGAAGCTGCCCTGCTCTGGAGAGCGGGGCGGGAGACAGCGGCCTGTGGTCGCATGCGATCGTCCCTCGAGGTCAGAAACCGTGCACGAAGGCTGCAAAGACGGAGACCGCGTTCTCGCGAAGCGCCCCCCCACTGGCGTAGTTTCCGCCCACTCGCAGCTCGTCTTTCCAGAAGAGCTTCACCGCGAGGTCGAGTTGCAACCGTAGTGCCAGCTGGTCGGTCGGCCAGCTCCAGCCCGAGAAGGCGTCGCCGCAGAGCCGGACGGAACGGGACAGCTCGAACGATGAGGCGAGTCCCAGTCCGGCTTCGGCGAACCGGGGGGCGAGGAGCCGCAAGGCGAGCCGATCGCCGGCGAGCTCGGAAGGGTCGCGCTGCGGCAATCCATTTCTCACCAGAAGACCTTGGGCGCGCAGCCGCACGCCGGGGTTGCCCAGCAGGAGCGAGCGCTCGGCGCTGGCGGCGGCCGACCAGCCGGGCGCCAGCGGCGTGCCGTCGCGCAGGAGCGTGCGTCGCAGGCCGAGCTGGAGCGAGGCGCTGGTCCGCTCGTCCGCGGTGTAGAGCAGGCCGGCTCCGAGTCGGTCGCGCCTGCCGAGGAAGCGGAGGGCCGCGGTATCGTCGGCGTCCTCGCGCAGCTCGCCCTCGAGCTGCGCGGTGAACCCACGTGGCAGGCGGTGGAGGATCTGGGCGCCGGCGCGTCCGGACGCGCCACCCTGGGAGGAAGGCCCCCCATCGCGCAGGTCCAGGCCCGCATGCACCGACACGCGGTCGCCGCCGCTCTCCAGAGCGAGACCGACCCCGAGCCGGCGGTCGCTGGCGCGCGGCGCTCCGGGCAGCCGGGGGTCGCGTAGCTCCTGCAGGCCGGAGTGGACATCGATCGCGAGGCCGCGGAAAACCTGCCAGACGGCGCTCGCCTCCGTCTCCACCAGCGAGAGAGCACCCCAAGTCGACCATGCGCCGCGCAGGGAGACCTCGCTGTGGCGGGGAGCAGAAGCGTCGGGCTGCAGGGCCGGAAGCCGGGTGAGGAGCAGGGCGAGCGCCTCGCTCTCGCGCCCCTGGGCCAGGTGATCGGCGATCCGCGATTCCGACGTTTCCTCCCCGTCGCCGCCGCGGACCGTGGGAGCGGCCGGGCTGCCTGGAGCGCGCGCCGCTGCAGCGTGGGGGTGCAACTGGCGGCGCAGCCACGCCGCCGCGGCGCCCGCGCCGCGCACCGACTGCAGAAGCGCCATGGAGCGCAGCAGCGCTTCCGCCCGACGCGCCGGCGCCTCGCCGGGCGCGGCCGCGCGCGCGAGGAGCGGAAGGCGCCGGGCGGCGTGCCAGCGCAGGCGCAGCGCTGCGTCCGGACGATGCGCGCGATCGAGCGCGTCGGCCCAGGCGAGGATCCAGAGCACGTCGTCCGGGTCCTGGCGCGCCCGCTTTTCGTAGAAGCGCAGCGCCTCGTCGAGCCGCCCCAGGCGATCGAACCCGAGGGCGACCCCGGCAGCCAGCGCGGGATCTTCCTCCGCGTCGTCGCGGAAGCGGGCGAGTGTCTGGGCGAGCATCTCCGCATCGCCCTCGCCGATCGCCAGGGTCAGGAGCGCCAGGCGGGCGGGCGCCGAGCGCGGCTCGAGGGCCAGGGCGCGCTGGAAGGCCTCGCGCGCGCGGGCCGCCTGGCCTTCCCGCCGGAGGATCTCGCCGCGCAGGAGCCAGTAGAGCGCGTAGTCCCCCAAGCCGCTCGCGCCGTCCCGGCCTCCCAGTGCGAGCAGCGCCGCGGCGTCCTCCAACCGATCCGCCTGCGCCATCGCGTCGGCGGCGAGGAGCAGCAGCCGTGGGTCGTGCACCCTCTCCCAGCTCGCCCGCGCGGTGGGAACGATCGCAGGGACGTTGCCCGTATCGCGCAGCAGGAGCAGCAGGCGCTCGAAGCCATTCGCGTCGAGCGCGCCGATCCGGAAGAGGGCTTGCTGCGCGCGCAGCGCGTCCGCCTGCGCCTCCTCGAGCCAGGCGAGGTCCCCGTAGAGTTGCCAGAACGCGGCCGCAGAGTCGGGGGGGGCGGCCGCGTCGGCGCGTCCCCGCAGCCGCGCCAGCGCCTCGCTCGGGCGCTCGAGGCGCCAGAGCAACTCGGCTTGCGCAACGGTCAGCTCAGCCGACGGGCCGAACTGCCGCTCGATCCTTTCCAGCAGCGCCAGCGCCTGGGCCAGGTGGCCGCCCTGCTCACGGGCCCGCACGAGCAGTTCCCACAGCCTCCGATCGCCCGGATGCGCGGCGACGATCCCCTGCAGCACCGCTTCCGCGCCGGGCGCGTCGACCAGGTCTGCGAGCGCCTCCGAGAGCTCCTTCAGCTCGGCCCCCGAGAGTCTCCGGGCGCGGCCAACGCGGGCGAGCACGCGGACCACGTCGGCGAGCGAGTGGACCTCGCGCGCCAGCCGCAGCGTGCCGGCCGCGGCGCCTTCGCCGCCGCGCTCCTCCAGCCAGCGCCACTGCGCCAGCGAGAGCAGCGGATGGTCGGCCCACTCGGCCACCTGCGCCAGCATGCGGCGCGCCTCCGCGCTTTCGGGTTCGAGTGCGACCAGGCGCCGGGCGAGCGGCAAGGCCTCGCGCGTGAGACCGGCGGCGAGGGTCACGTCGAGGCTGCGACGCAGGGCTGCGCGGTCCTCTCCATCGAGTGCAAGCGCCTGCGTGGCGAAGGCGCGCGCGTCGTCGAGGGCCTCGCGGGCCAGGGCCAGCTTGACCGCCGCGTCGAGCAGCCCCCGCTCCTCCGGGAACCGCGCGACCAGCGCGCGCGTCAGCGAGAGCGCGTTGGATTGGTCGCGGGCCCCGAGGAGCAGGGAGAGCGCGCGACGGGCCTGCCGCGCGCCCTCCCCGCCGCCGAGCGCGAGCGCGGCCTGTGCGAAGAGCTCACCCGCCCGATCGGGCTCGTCCGCCTGGGCGAAGGCAGCGGCGGCGGCGACGAGCAGCTCTCCACGCCGCCCCGGTTCGACGTGGGCGCGCACCTCGTCGATCTCGCCGGCCAGGTGCGGCCGCGACAGCTCGAGCGCGAGCGCGGGCAGCCCGGAGAGCGCCTCGCAGCCCTCCCGCGCCGCTCGGCAGGAGGCGAGCAGGGCGGTGATCTCCGCCACCGCCGCCTCCTCGGCCGCGCGGCGGCCGGCGCTCCCCGGCATCCATTCCCGCCCGCGGGCCACCTCGCAGGCCGCGCGCAGCGCCCGGGCCTCGGGGACGCCGCCGCGCACCAGCGCCGCGCTCACCTCCTCGGCCTCTGCCCAAGCCCCCGCGTCGAGCAACGCGCGCGCGAATCGGAGCCGCAGGGCCGCGTCGTCCCCGCGCACCGAGGTGAGTAACCGCAGATAGGCGAGCGAGAGCGCGTCGGGCTTGCCCCGGCCGATGAGCTGGCCCCGCCGCGGCACCAGCGCCCACAGGGCGCAGGCGATCAGCGCGGCAGCGAGCACCACCGGAAGCCACGGCAGGAGCCGCTCGCCGCTAGCGGCACTCGAGAGTCGCATCGCCGCTGTCCTTCCGATCGAGCTTGAACTCCTGTGCGTCGCCGCGCCGCACGCCGCGCGCGACGCCGCCCGGAAAGCGCAGCGCGCAGGGCCGGTCGCTTCCCGCCACGCTGAAGCGCAGCGGCTGGTGGCCGCGCAGCCTCAGATGAGCGCCGTGCGCGCCGGGCGCGAACGCCTCGACCTCGCCGTTGGCCTCCTTCAGGTAGGGCTGCGAGGGTGGGACGGGCGAGAGCGCCAGCACGGCGGGATCCGCGCCGGTCAGCGAGACGTAGCGGCCCTGCGGGACGTCGCGCACGCCGGCGACGCCGTGGGAGCGCGCGAGGTCGGGGAAGCCGAGCCGCGCGTCGAGCCGCACGGTGCGCAGGCCGCGCATCCCTCGCAGCACGAAGGCGCCGTCGAGGCGCCGCGCGATCGCCGCGCCCTCGAAGTCGAGCGCCTTGCGGGCGTACTCGGAGATGGTGAGCGGCAAGGTCTGCTGGCCTTGCGCCCAGCGATAGACCTCGCGCAACGCCTGCAGCGACGCCGGCTTGGTGCCGGAATAGAAGTGGAAATAGATGGACAGCGTCTTGAGTCGACGCGGCTGGTCGGTCAGCCGGAACGTCTCCAGCGCGCGCCGGTACCCGAAGAAGGGCGAGCGCCAGAGGTTCGTGTAGAGGTTCTCGTTCTGCACCGGCGCGTAGACCTGGAAATGGCCCTCCGCCGGCCGGCCCAGAGGCGAGACGTCGGTGAGCGAAGGGTTCTCGCTGGTCGCGTGCGTGTTGCCGCCGTTCAAGTTGGCGAGACCGAGCTGGTCGGTCCTCGCCAGCGCTCCGGCGCCGGGCAGCGCGTCGCCGGTCCAGAGGAAGACCTGGACTCGCTTCCCCGGCGGCGCGAGCCGCTCGTTGATGTAGCCGACCGAGCCGGCGATCTCGCGGTCGAGATCGAACCGGTAGGAGGGCACCGGAAGGCGCGAGCCCTCGGCGTTCGCCTCCGCCTGCTCCCAGTCGAAGGGATGGCTGAAGGAGTGGCTCGCCACCTCGACGTTGGGCAGCGCGAAGATGGCACGCGCGATCCGCTCCAGCTCAGGTGAGAGCGCGGGGTTGAGGCCGCCCGGCGAGACCTCGGCCTCGATCACCGACACCGTGGTGGGAAGCGGAAAGCGGCGCAGGATTTGGTCGAGGATCACCTGGCCCGCGAGCGGGATGCCGGGGAGCTCGGCGCGGTTGGCGAAGCCGTCGCCGTCGACGTGCACGGTGAGGATGCGCCGGCCGCTGCCGGTGGTGACGTCGGGCGCCGGCAGCGGCGGAAGGTCGAGCGCCCGCTGCAGGAAGGCGAAGGGGTCGAGCAGCCAGCGCTGGTGGCCCCGATAGCCGCCCTCGATCACGAAGGGCGAAAGGGCCACGCCGCCGAAGGGCCCGGTGACGATCTCGTCGAAGCGCGTCCCGGACGCATCCTCGAGCGACAGGTGCACCTCGCCGGAGAGGGCGCGCAGTGCGGCGAGCCCGCGGCTGCGCGGCTGCGGCCTCGCCTCGATGCCGATGAGCGCGTCGGCGCGCGCGATGTGGAGGGCGCCCCGCGGAGCCTGTGCGGGGGCGAGGCCAAGCCGGGCGAGGAAGGCGGGATCGGCGTAGAAGCCGAGGTGATCGAAGGCCGCGAGGCGGACGCCGGCGTCGAGCTGGCGGAGGACCCAAGCGCGGTAGCGGTCAGAGTTGTCCAGATCGTCGTCGTTGAACCAGCTCACGATGCCGGCATAGCGGCCGGCGAGCGGGTCTTCCGGGAGCGGGCTGCGCACGTCGGCGTAGTCGACGGCGTAGCCCAGGTGCTCGAGCGGCGTGGCGATGAAGCGGTGCACCGAGCTGAGCGGGAGCCGCGGCTCCTCCGCGGAGTCATAGAGGGCGAGCACGCGGCGCGGGACGATCTCGAGCGTGCCGACCCCGAGGGCGTCGAGCTCGGGCGTCGCCACCCACGGCACGATTCCGAGCGCGGCGATGCGGCGCGCGATCTCGCGCGCCTCCGCGCGGCGGGAGAAGGGCAGGTAGTCGACGGCCGCCGCGCCGATGCCGTCGCGCGCACGCACCTGCGCGAGCTGGGCGAGGAGCCAGGTCCGGTCCTGCTCCGGCACCTCGGCGAAGGCCTTGCGCGCCGGATCCCAGCGCGCAAAGAGCGACTCTGCCACCACGCCGCAGACCGCGCCGGGCGCGAGAGGCAGCGCCTCGAAGCCGCGGTTGACCAGCAAAGGCACCCGAGGGAGGCGGGCGTGCAGGGTGCGCAGCAGATCCGCCAGGGCCCGCGTGCGCTGCTCGCGGGCGGCGGGATCGGGCAGCGCGGCGACGTAGCTGTCGAGGGTGTCGAGGAAGAGGCCGGCGAAGCCCCGCGCGGCGAGCGCTTCGGCGCGCCCGACCAGGCGGGCGCGCCAGCCTGGGCTCGCGGGGTCGGCGATGCGGGTTCCCCAGGCGGGGTTTCTGCCGAGGAGCCAGGCCTCCGGAATGCCCTCCCGGGCGGCCTCGTCAGCACTGAGCTCTCCAATGCTGAGGTAGGCGAAGACGCGGACGCCGCTCCGCGACAACGCGGCGACCGCGGTCGCGTCGGCATGGTCGGGCTGGACCACGACCTGGTCGTAGACCGACAGCTCCGGGGGCGGCGCACTGCCGTAAAAGAAGGCGAGGGTCTTCGCCCCCTCGCCGGCGACCGGCGCAAGGCACGGCTCGGCGCGGCTGGAAGCGGTTGCAAAACCCTCGGCGTCGGCCCGGCCCTGGCGCGCCGCCGGCCACGGCGCGAGGAGGCCAAAACCGAGGCCGACGAAGGCGCCCAGGGCTCTCCCCGCCGCCCGCCATCCGAAGGTTGAGGACCGCTCGATTGCACGCTGCCCGCCCAAGCCACCCCCTCGCCGCTCCGCCGCAGCAAGGTTCTGCCGGCTTGGCCGGACGGCAAGCCCTTGGGCGCTCTCCCCCTCTCGACGATGCCTGCGGCGGAATGGCGCGCGGGGGCCGCTCTGTTAGCCCGGCACATGTTCGAAGCTCTACAGACGAACTCTGCCCTCGCAGCTACCTTGATCGCCGCGCTCGCCTGCGGCGGGCCCTCGCTCGTCGGGCCCCTCCCGGCCGGCGGGGAAGCGCCCCCCGACGCCGGGCGGATCACCCCTCCCTCGGACGGCGGGGTGGCGATCATTCCGCCGCCTATCATCCCGTCGGACGGCGGCGGCCCCGCCAGCATGGACAAGCCGTGGGTCTCGTTCTACGGCCCCGCCGCTGCGCTGGGTGACCTGGCAGCCGCGGGTGCCCGGCTATCCTTGCTCAACCTCGACGCCGACCCCAGCCTGCGGAATTACTCGCCTCAGCAGATCGCGACGCTCAAGTCCGGCGGGGCCACCGTGATCAGCTACCTGAACGTGGGCGCCTGCGAGCACTGGCGCGCCTACTGGACCAGCGCGCCGCCCGGGTTCGTCCCCTGCGGTCAGAACGCCAAAGCCTGGCGGGGCCCGTACGCCGGCTACCCCGACGAGACCTGGATGAACCTCGGCGACCCGGACTGGCAGGCGCTCCTGCTCGACTACGTGGTACCGCGGCTCCTTGAAATGGGCGTGGACGGAATCTTCCTCGACAACATGGAGATCCTGGAGCACGGCACCGCCACCGCCAACGGCCCCTGCGACGCGGCCTGCTCTCAGGGCGGCCTCGATCTGGTCCGCAAGATCCGCGAGAAGTACCCGCGGCTCTTCATCGTGATGCAGAACGCGACCTCGGACGTGACGCGGCTGGGGATCACGGGCGGCGTGCCCTTTCCCTCCCTCCTCGACGGCACCTCGCACGAGGAGGTGTACGCACCGGCGTTCGACGCCACCGCGGAACAGCAGCTCCTCGCCTGGAAGTCGCTCCCGCCGACGCTGCGTGGGCGCCCGTTCTGGATCGCCACCGAGGACTACGTCGGAACCTGCGCCAACGTCGCCCTTGCCCAGACGGTCTTCGCGCGGAGCCGGGCGCACGGCTTTCTGCCGTACGCCACCGACGCCAGCGCGGGCCAGCAGACGATCTGCTGGTGGAACTTCTGAGGCCTTCGGATCCGCGCCGCTTCAGTTCAGGCGGCGCAGCAGGGCGAGATGCGCCTCGGCCTCGGCGACCAGCGGGGCCAGGGTCCCCTGGGCGCGGGGCAAAAGCTCGCTCTGCAGGCTGTGGAGCGAGGTGACGATTTTCTCGGCGCCCTGGAGCAGCGTCGCTTCGCGCTGCTCGATCTCGCGGCGCAACGCCTCGATGGCATCCTGCGCCTGCGGGTCGACCAGTTCGGCCATCACGCTGAGCTCGATGCGGAGCTGCGCGTTGGCGCTCTCCGTCTGCCGGCGCTCCCGCTCCAGCTCGCTGACCCGCTGCGCCAGCGCGGCCTGCTGCTCCCGCACGCCCTGGATGCGGATCGCGCGCTGGATGCGCGAGCCGATCAAGTCCAGCTCGGGCGAGGGCTTCTCCAGATAGTCGACGACGCCCAGGCGCAGGGCCTCGACGGCGGAGCCGGTCGAGGCGTACGCGGTCATCAGCACGCAGGCGCAGCGCGGCTGCCGCTTGCGCACGTGGCGGATCACCTCGAGCCCGTCCATGCCGACCAGGTTCTTGTCCACCAGCGCGCAGGCGAACTCCTGGCGCGCGAGGTGCTGCAGCGCTTGCTCGCCCGTCTCCGCGACCGTGAGCGAGAAGCCCGCCGCCTTGAGCATCTTGCCCATCACGTCGAGGACGATCTGCTCGTCGTCGACCACCAGCACGGTGGGTCGTTCTTCGGGGGGAGCTAGCTGGATCGCCGGCACGGTCTTCTCCTGGGTGGGATCAGTGAACCCTGCCCGCCGGGTGTGGCGCAAGGGGCTTGCTTCGGAAAATTGCACACCCATCGGCGCGCTGCCCGGCAACAACCTGCCGTTCTTTTGCTAAAAGCGATGGAGTTGGTGATTGTACGGTCATGGGTGGGGAACAGCAGCCTCCGGGGGCTCCGGCCGGCGGGCGCAAGCGCGGCGCCTTCGCCCTCCATCTCAAGCTGCCGTGTCCGACGCTCGATGCTGTGAAGGCCCGCTATCCGGAGCTACGCGAGCGCCGGCTGGTGGTGCGCACGCAGAAGCCCAGGCCGATGGACACGCTGGTGCGGCTGGACGCGCGCCTCTCCAGCGACGCGCCGTGCTTCCGCGCCGCTGCCGTGGTGGAGTCGGTCGATTCGGCGGGGACCAGCATGACGCTCGCGCTGGTCGCGATGGACGAGGCCGGGCGCGAGCTGGTGGCTTGGATGGGGGGCAATCCGCCGCGCGCGCTGCGCGAAGAAGCTGCGCCGAAGGCCCGGGCCCCCCTCGCAGCGCCCGTTGCACCGGATGCGCCGCCTGG
>WNFI01199288.1_pt1 | contig 47222 bp, 36 predicted proteins | sample 5400471 | NCBI WGS metagenome assembly WNFI01 (sample SAMN13153348, study PRJNA577476) | soil metagenome | isolation source: 100 cm saprolite on Douglas fir-dominated hillslope | place: USA:California | collected 2013-09-17
GCCGGGTAGAGATCCGTCTGGGTCTCATCGGTCAGCACCATCCGGGTATTGCCCAGGTGGTCTTTTACTAAATAGTCGTACTTAAAGGATGTTTTTGACTGGCCCCCCGTCGTATCGGTGGCGACCCGTACCCGGCCTTCCTCCTGCCCGAAGAATTGTAGCGTATCGGCGGGAGTGCTGCTGCCCGTTCCAATGGTTTGTTTACCCTGGTATTGGAAGGCCCCGATATAGGTCGTTACGGTCTGTACACTTCCGGCACTGTCCATCGTGGTTTTCTTCAGCTTACTACCCGTCGCATCATAGATATAGGTGATCGTGCCCTTGGTCCCGGTGGCCGACCGTACTTTCACCTGCCAGGGAAGGTTCAGGTGGTTGTAGATGATGCCATCGGTGGTTTGGGAGCCGATATCTTTATTCAGGTCGCGGGTCAGGTTGCCGTTCACGTCGTAGGAATAATCGATGGCGGCAGACGTCTTGCCGGTGCTATAGGGACTTAAGGAAGAAGTCCGGAAGTCTCCGAGAGTCGTTAGCGGGTTATTCCTCCCGTCAATGACATTTTGCAGCTTATTGCTGTTGTTGTAGTAGGTATAAGTTAGGGAATCGATCGGGTTGCTGCCTCCTAGTTGCCAGCCGGTCTGGAGCATGGCCCTGATATTACCATTCTCATCATAGGCCGTATTGGGGTCTGTTCCATTGCCCATTATGCTGCTGAAGTCGATCCCTGCCGTCTTATCCCAGGCGCTGCCGCTATTCTGATTGAAATCGGCATAGAGCAGCCGATTCATCGGGTCATATCCAAACCCGTAAGCCCGTTGCTGGCCGTCGCCCTTGCTGCGCCATTTCGTTCCGGCTATATTGCCATTGAGCTGATTGGTGGCAAAACCCCAGTCATAGTTCAGCTCCATCCCAAACCAGCGGCTATTGCCCCCATGGCTGTTGTCGTTATTCGCATAGTCCTTATTAATCCCTTTCAGCCAGCCCCGGATATTGTAGCTATAATCCTGGGTCTCCAGGAAGCTGTTATCCGGCAACTGTCCTAATTGCTTCTGCTTGAGCTGGCCTAGTTGATCGTATACGTGTTGTGCCAGCAGTCGTTTGGTGCTGTCCGCGTCGTTGATTGTTTTGTATACCTGCAACAGCCGGTTGGTGTGGTCATAGTTCAGGTTGGTCTTGATCCGGGTATTGTTGTTTACCGGGGCAGCGGGGTCGGCATGAGCGAGATAGCTCGTAATAACCTGTCCCGTAAAATTATACCGGTTGATAATCGTATCCCTGCCTCCCTTGTAGTTGTCGCCCTGGGTCTGGACCACCCGGGTCCGGTCATCATAGAAACTAGCTGTGGCCAGCCAACTACCCTTCGTCAGATCGGAAGGATCTTCCAACACTCGTACTTTGGTGCCCGTTACCAGGCCGATGGTGGGTACGGCCTGTTGATCCGTCACAGCAGGCAGGGTCTCCGCATGCTGATTGGTCCCGGCATCCAGGAGACCGTTATATCCTACCGCATACTGCTTATCGGGAGTATTGCTGTAGTCATCGTAAAAGGTCATCGTCAGGGCAATGAAGTTGGCAGTCGGTGGCAAGGGATTATCCACTACCGGCAAGGTATTGGTAAAGCCGTTGCTCCCGGTGCTGCCGGCCACGATCTCTGCGGTGAAGTCCACCACATCCGGCGTATTAAACCCATTATCGAGTGTGATCAGGTTCTGCGCCTGCCGGTCCCCATTGGCCAAAGTATCCACTAAATCAAGGGCCTGAGGCAGGGCCACAGGAGTCGATCCGTTCACGGTGACGGGGTTGCTGGTCCCGGTACCGGTATTGGCGGTCACATATTGCTGCAGTTGATCCCGGTTGCCGATATAGGTGATCATGCCGGTGGCAGAAGGCCGGTTGAGCCCGTCATAGAGGATCGCCATCCACTGGTTGTGTCCCCGCATATTGGCATCCTGCGTATAGACCAGCCGGTCCCGCCAGTCATAGACCATGTACACCCACCCTGCGCCGGGTACTTTCTTAGCCAGCATCCGCTTTCTCGCGTCATATTCATACCGGAAGCAAAGCTCATTGATGGTCGTAGTGTCGGCAGCGATGTTCCACCCATTCGCATAGATCACTTTCACCGCCTTGGGGGACAGAACAAAACGCAACTGGTTCAGAATATCATAGATATAATAGGTAGACAGCCAGCCATTATACCCAGAGTAATCGGACGCTACCGTTCCTAACTGCACTTTTTTCAGGATCACCAGTCCCTCCTTATCCTTGTATTCCACCACAACATGCCCTTGCTCATCGATGGTCGTATTCTTGTACAACTGTCCGGCAAGGTAGTATCCCCCGGCCGTGGGAGCTATTGCCCGGGGCCAGGGTTTGCAAGACCCGGTTCAGGGGAGAGGGCTCGAAATTAGTCTGCCCATAATAGACCTGTTCTCCCGTATAAGCCGGCTGTTCATTCGGATAGACGTTCTGATAAAAATTCTTCTGATCGGTAAAGGGGTCCTGCTTCAGGCCGCCGTTGCTCGTATTGCCCGTCGTAGCGACATAGGGCAGGTATTTGTAAATCTCCCGGCCGAATGGATCGTAGACCACGGGAGTGACCACATCATTCGGATTGTCCCCCGGAGTAAGTTGGCGGTTGACCGTTTGCAGGGGCCTTCCCAGCCCATCGAAGAAATGCGTAGTCTCTTTCACATCCACATAGCCGGCGGCGGCAAAGACCACCGTATCCGTGATCCTTCCCATGCCGGCCCTTTCCCGGACAAAATTGACCAGGGGAGTCTGGCCACCGACGATATAGCCGGCAGGAGTAGGCGCCACCGTTCCGGTCGGGGCAGGGACCTGCACCGTGGCCACAGGTTTGTTGGAGAGCTGCGCCCGGATGCCTGCTGGCAGGAGGGCCAGGATCAGCCCGGTAACAAGACCTATCTTATGTATTGCTTTATGAGGCATGTGTCAGTGGCATTGATAATGAAATCCTATTTTTTCTCCCGGATCAATTTCTTTAGCTCATCGATCTCCTGCTGCTGTTGCTCCAGGTGGCTATTTTGCAGCTCCAGCTGCCGGTTCTGCTCTTTCAGCTTTTTATTTTCTTCGATCAGGTACAAGGTCATCTCTTCGATCCTCTTTAACAGGGCGGCCTGGTGGTCACCAATATCGATCCCATCCCGCTGCACTTCTGCTTCCGATACGATACCCGGCAGGTGCCGGTGCTCGGTGATATACCGCTCCAATTCTCCCAGGTCGGGCAGGGCATAGCCTTTTTGAAACACATAGTCAGGCCAGGTGCCGGCCGTCTTCACTCTTACCTTGGTGAAAATGGCTGTGCCGTTCACCGCCAGCTTATAGCCCTGGGCATTACTCGTACCGATGGCAATATTATCCGACGAATCATAGAGCAGCCCATTGGCATATACCCACCGGTTGGACAGACTGGATACATTCCGGTAGAAGAGATTGCCGCTGGTATCGCTCACCAGGACGCGGTTCTTCGTGCTGTCGCTGGTGAGGCCGGCGAGTCGCACGGTCCCGGTGGTATGCAACTGGGCGCTGGGAGCAATCGTACCAATGCCTACATTCCCCAACGGGGAGATGCTCATTCTTTCCAGGTTCTTCGTCCGGAAGGCCAGCCGAACGCTGTCCACATTGCCCACAAAATTGCTGTCGGCATTCATATGGATGTTCCCGGTCATCGACCAAAAGGAAGAGAGGGATTCCACGTTGATATTGACAGTGGCCGTATTGGTATTTCCCAGACCGTCGATGGCCCTTGCCTTGAGGGTATAAAGGCCTGCATCGGGGCTATTCCAGGTCATGCTGTAAGGGGCCGTAGAGTCCTCCCCGATCTTGGTGGTGTCTACATAGAACTCCACTTTAGCGATCGTCCCGCCAGTCTCAGAAGCCGTGGCCGAAAGGGTGATATTTCCATCCTCCGGCAGGATATCATTATCGGAGGGATTGGTAATGCTGACAGTGGGAACGGGAGTGGCAGTATGGCCGGAAGTGATCTGAAGGCCGCTGATGCCCGCCGTATTGCTGCTGACCCCGCTGATGCTCGCCGTATTGACATAGACCCGGATCTTTCCGTTAGCATCGGGAGCGATATTGTGAAACACGGCTCCACCAGACACGTTGGAATTGCCGTACACATCCGAATAGCCATATACCGTGGCTCCCGTCACGGTGTAGCGGGTAGGGTTGAAATTAAAGGTGGTGGCATTGAAGCTGACCGTCATTTGCAGAGTATAAACGCTGTCGATGCTGAGCCCGCTGATCTCCAGTTGGGGAAGAGCGGCATTGTAGGAGGCATAGTAGGCGCTGTACTGAAACCACATATTCGCCATGACCGCCGCAGGAAAAAAAGTTGCGCCGGACATACCGCCTCCATCGAAGGCGGCAACGCTATTGTAAGGGGCCCAGTTGGCAGTGGCGATCGAACTGATAGTAATGCCGCCCGATACGCCCGTACGAATGGCAGTGGACGGGTCGCCGGCCACATTCACCCAGCCGGTCACCGGATGAGCGGCCAGTGAAAAGTTAAAGCTGGCCGTAGTTTGGGCTTGTAAATGACCGGTTATAACGCCATAGATCAGCAAAAGTATCCAGATTGTTCTTTTCATAACTATCATATTTAGATGTATCCACCCGATGTTTTACCTGTTATTGTTAGCATGCATTTACCAATATATATAAATCCCCCACCCTTTGGCTTGTAACAGCGCTACTGCAGCATCACTGGCAACGGTACGGGTGGTCCCTCCGGTCCAAAAAGTGATCGTTCCATTACTCACAAACCGTCCGGCCCCCGCAGCCACCTGGTTAATGACGGAGTCTATGACGGTGGAAGGAATGGGTACGGGAGGGTTCACGTTATTAGTGTGATTTTGTGTACCTGCGTTGATGGCTACATAGGAGAGTTTAGTAAGGGCTGTCAGATCCTCCCGGTTCCAATGCTCATCCGAAATAGCCAAAATCTGAAGATTGGTAAAATAAGTATTCCAGTCACTTTTCAACCGGCTTATTTTAAAGGTGGTATCCCGGTAACCAGCATAATAGTAGTAAAGGGAACTGGTATTTATGGTCTGCAGATTGCGGTTATTTTGCATAAAATCCTGGGCAAAGCTCATATTTTCACTGGGAGTCGCGCCGCCGTCGCCTGAACTCGGATAAAACACAGTGATCGAGCTGATCGAATTCCAGTTCGTAATATTGGCAACGGTCAACGCGCTGGCTTGCTGATAGGAAGAAAAACCGAATCCAGACATGTGCTGCGGTACATTACCGCGGAAATTTCTCACCTTGGACAGGCTGACGGCAGGATTAAAAGCATTATCCAACCCACACATCTCTGCTGAATCATTATGATAGAAGGTTAGGGTCTTCAGGCTGCTATCCGGGTAGGCATGCTCGATATACAGCCTTTTGAAATTTTGGGTATTGAAATAGAACACGGTCGTATGCGGCGTAAGTACTTTTGGGGTATCGTTTACTTTAGCAAGATACATTCCTTCCCCGTCTCCAAAATCGACGTAGGCACCATTACCATTCCTCACTCCATCCAACTGGTTCCAGGGCAGGTCATATTGGTAATACCGGCATCCGGTCACCCCGGCAGGAAGCGTCATACCGGCGTTAAGCGTCATATTGAAATGCAGGGAATCCGTTCCTGTAGCCAGGGTCCCGATACGGGCATCGGCCGTATCGGCATTCCACAAGCTGACATACTGCACGGGACCGATAACATTGCCAAGCAGTTTGCCGTGGACATCGAATACCCCTACCGGGTAACCCAGAGTATTGGTGCCGGCCAGGGTCTGCATGGTAATAGGATAACAATTACCGCCGCAGCCACTGCTGGCCTGGTACTGGTACTCGAGGGTCTTGAGAATATTATAGTCCTGGTCGCGGATACGTTTCAATCGCTGCAGGCCGTCATATTCATAATAGGTGATCCGGTTGCCGACGTCAGCCTGGCTGGTCATACCGACCAGGGGGGTATACGTATAGGTCGTCATCTGGGCGCCCAGAGGGTATAGCCTTAATTCGTCGATGTGTCCGGAGCCGCTGATCGTGATGGTGGTCTGCCCGGTGACCCGATGGGTGTATAAAGTCCAATCCGCCCCCTTGAAGGTAATGGTCTTGCCTTTGACCGGGTATCCTGACAGGGTGCCGGTGATCGTAAAAGGGGAATGATTCTGCGTCCAGTAGGAAACGATATAGGTGGTGGCGCTGGTGAGGCCGGATTTGGAGATATCGCTATTCAGGACATAGGACTTCGTTCCGGTGATGCCGGAAGTAGTATCTCTGCTGGTCGTTCCAATGGACCAGTTGCCGGCGCCGTCGGCTTCGAAGCTGGTGTAAGCGATATCCATTCCTGTGGCATTCGTAGTCTGCGCAATCGGGTATTGATTTCTGTAGCCCCAAATGTAGGAATGGTGGGCATCTCCGGCCTTGGCCACTTCGAGCAAATTGCTCAAGGTGTCATACTGATAAAAATCAAGCCTGTCTTCTATCGGATTGGACAAAGTTTGTTGCCAGATATGCTGCGGTTCCACGACCTGATGAGGCGCATCCCATACCAGATAATCTGTCCGGGTAAGGTCAAGCAAGGTATTATTATTGTAATGATCGATCTCAATAGGCGGAGCGATCTTATTCATGGCAACCATGGCTGTCAGGGCATTGCTGGCATTGGAACTTAGTCCGCTGATTTGCGCCTGGTCACCGGCATACTTATTTACTATTTTTAAGCTATCACCCTTACTATTGACGGTAGTCGTTCTGGTCAGCAGCCCGTGTACGGGATTATCGTAATAATAATTAATGGTATCCGTCACCGGATGCTGACCGTTCTGATCATACGCCGTGTTGATCGTATTTATTTTATAGATCCAGGGGCAGACTATCTTGTAATTGACAAGGGCATAGTTATTTAATTGATAAGGACTGCAGGTTATCGCCGCTCCACCTGTGTTATCAGCAATACAAACACTGCAAGGAGAAAAACATAGATAATCGAGATAACCTACCATGACCGGCGCCTCATAATAATTGGAGGGAAAAGAACCGGGAGAAAAGAAGTTAGGGTAAGAGATATTATAATTATTCACGGCTGAATGGAGAAGAGTACTACCTGCGTTATATATTAACTCCTTTTGCAGCATTCCGCGATAAACATCATTATCTATTTGGTAGCGGGGATTGAATCCTCCTGCTTGAATTCCATTCTGATACTGGATGGAATACTCCGTTGCGGATTGGTTGTGAATATTCCAGGGGCTGGAAAAATAGGATTCTTTTCTGCCGTTCGTAGCATTACCGGAAACTTCGGTTTCAGTGACTACTGAATACCCTACGTGACTGCCCTGTGTTGATCCCAGGTAATTGGAAGGCGATGAACCTCTTACCATATACCGGAGTTGCCCGGCGTATGATACTTTTTCCTCCAGGATTTGTATGCCCGTTAGCAAAGATCCGGAGGATTTGGTAGAGTCATCTGGGAAACGATATTTAAACGATTTTATATTTTGATTACCGCCCGTTGAATCCGTGTTGATGATCTGTTTGATACGCACCCCGCCGGTGGGAAGAACATGGGCCAGGGAGGAGGTATCCATTCCCGTATAATTGAGACTGGCCGTACACGCCTGGGTAGTCCCATCACTATCGATCTGGGCGATCAGCTCATAATTTCCGGGGGTCAAATAGGGATAAACGGTTTGAGAAGCATTCGTCACAATCAACGTCTTGATGTTCGTTCTGCCTCCATCCGCGTTGATCTGATTAAGTAGGGCAGTAGGGCCATTACCATCATGCAGAGTTCCTCCCCGGGTCCCATACGCTAGCAAAGTCGTGTATTGAGCGGTTGTAATCGAAAAATTGCTAGTGTAAGAATAATGAGTCTGTGCGGAGGGGTATTGGACACCAGCGTTGCAGGTATAAGGAACGGTCCTGTTCACAACGACTCCGTCACCAGCACTACCATAATCGTTCCCTTCATAAATAAACTGAGAACTGCCCCCTGTCGGATATTGTATACTTTGCAAGACGCCCACCTGGGAACTGGCTGCATCCGGATCTCTGATCCCGTACGGAGTAGCTTGGTTGGCCACATAGGTAGTCCAGATGGCGGGATCGACATAGGGCAGGCAGGTCGTGTTGCTGGTTTGCCCATTATAGAATCCCCAAAAATCCTTGGCATAAGATTGAACGGATGGAACACTCGCAGGAGAATAATACTGAAGCGTATAAGATTTCTTTTGGGTGGTATCCGAAACGGAGATCTCATCTACCCGATCTAATTTTAATCGCACTTTATTGGGATCCGAGGAAGGTGGACCAAAATAACTCTGTGCAAAATTGAAATGCTTTATGATATGACCATTGGGATCTGACACTATCATACCATTGATACTGCTGGCAGAAGGCATATCCACCCTGCCGGGTGTAGCAGCGAAAGTCATTATTTCAAAGGGCGAAGCGATCTGAATCAGCCGCCTGGCATCTACTACAACGGTGGAAGAGGAACCGTGTGTGGTCGGACGAAAATTAGCCGATAAAGGACTTTCGTTCAGGTAATCCAATTCGGAAATCTGCAGTTGTGAGGTCTGTTCCGTGGCATAGGTAAAATTAATATTACCAGATGGCGTTATGATAGTGGTCAGGTACCAACTGGAGATATAAGTGGCTGACCCACGTCCTCCCTCCACGCTGGTAGTTTCCGCCGTACTAAATACATAGATGATCCCATTGGCATCTATGATCTGGAAGCTATCTAATCCCGCATCATGAGTTACTTTCACATTTGAATAGGGAATAAACCGGGCATTGTGCTGGGCGGTCGTATCCAGGATGAATTTGCCAGATTGTCCTGCAAAATTGAAATAAAACTGATCCGGTTGTTTATCAAGTGTTCCGCCACAGAAACTCGCAGTTACCGACGGATCGGCGGCAATGATATCTGCTGTTAACCCGTAACGTGTAAAATAACCGTTGGGGCCTTCATCCGGCTGACCATGCATACTTCTTGTGATGACTCCTCCCGCACTTAATGCCCAGCCCAGGCCTACGGAGCTGGATACCTCTTCCACTTTCAGTCCTCCGGAGTGGTAATTCAGGGAAATCGGTAGTGAATATTTGCCCACCTGCATGGTATATAAAGGAATGCCAATATTGGGAATGCCCGTGTAAGCGCCAACTGGAATATCCCCAAACTTACCGAGTGAAGCCGCATTGGGAGAAGGAGGAACTACATTCGGCAGATCTACCATCTGAGTAGTGCTCTGTCCCAGCAACGTTAAACCGACTAACGTATGCAACACAAACAGGGTCGTTATTTTTTTGAATATACTCTTTGATTCCATTGTTAACTTATGTTTACTCATGCGTCCTTAAAGATTATACCCAATCCTGAATAAAACGGATTGCGTTTTCGGCACCTGTGAATAACTCAATACGTCCCACAATAACTGCACATTCCCTTTCAGCTTACTATTGATCCGGTATTGTTTCGAGACGCCCAAAAGCCCCGAACGAGTCCAGTAGTTCAGGTTACGGAGCTGACTGACGGCATAGCTGATTTGCTGGTAGTTGTATTCGAACCCGGCGTAAAAAGAGAAGCTGCCCTTGATATGGGTTTGCAGGGCTGAACGAAGGCTGAGCCCCTGGCTGCTGATGGCAATATGCTGTATATCTTTCCCCCATCCCATCTTATAAGAGGCGCCGATCGAAAAAATATTCTTATCGCTCAGCCTATAACCCAACGAGGCTCCGAAATCGGAAGTAGCGGGGAAGGCGGCCGTAGAAGGCAGCGATTGTATATTCAGGCCATATTCCAATCGGCCCAACAAGGACCGGGTCCGCTGGGTATTCGGTCTAAAATCCGGCACATCCATCGAACTGTTGCCCCCGCCTGCCTGGCTTACCTTATCCTGGAGAGCTTTCAACTTCGTCTTAGCCAATTGGATTTGCTGCTGCACCACCTGCCCGGCATCAGGGCCGCCGGAACTCACCTGCCCCTGTAGCTGCTGCTGCACTCCTGCCCGTGTTTGCAGCCCTGCCAGGGCCTTCGGGCTGCTAACCGTTCCGCCTCCCGGCAGGCTGAACAGGCCCGCGAGATCCGAATGCGTCTTCATAAAGGACTGGAAACCGGGAGTCTGGTTCAGGATATAGAGGCCCCTTTTCGTCAGTTTATCCGGGTCGTCGATTTCATCGCGGTAAGCTTTCAGTTGCGCCCCGTAGTAAAATGCTTCACGAGAATATCCCTGGTAGCTGCTTTGCAAGCCGGCAGGCAGGTGTGTATATTGACCAAGGGCTTCCCGGATCTGTTCCTTACGTTGCCGGATCAACTGCTGGATCTGTTCACTCGCCTGTACCTTATTTTGTAACTGGCTCACCTGCGCCAGGGAAGCACTCGCCTGTCCTTGCCAGGCGGCGCTACCAGCCAGGAGATCTTTGTTCTGTTGTAAGAATTTCAGAGAAGTCTTAACGGAATCCAGGTAAGGCAGGTAAGTGGTACCGGAGGTCGCAGAGAAAGCGGCAGCAGCAGGCCCACCGGTGACCGCACTCCTCTGGCCTTGCAGCTTCTGCAGCAGGGCGGTATAATCCAGGGGATTGTTGCCAAAGATCCGCTTAGCGGCCGCAGAGTCCTGTTGGAACATCCTTTTGCGGAGCTGCGCTTCCTTTTTAGCTAATCGCTGCAGGTATTTCTCCGACTGACGGGTGATCTTTTGATCCATACCCGCCGCCTGCTCATTCACTTTTTGGAAAAAGCGGGAGGGAAAATTGACGATCACGGCGGTAGTGGAGGCCGGCGTAGCATCCTGGCCGTAGGAGGCCAATGGCAAACAATACAATGACAATATCACGCCAATGAGCAGATATCTCATAGAGGTTAGGGGGCTAATATGTAAGGAAAAATGGTTAGGGCGGGTACAGATGTCGGTTAAAAAGCGAACATACGTTTACTGCTGGTAACTGACAAGACCCTTAAGTGGGAATATCTATCTATAGTGGATTTGCTCGAAAAAATAGCGTAAAAGTACTCGACAAAAATGTGGTTTTCCACATCCTCCCTACGGATGATCTTGCTTTTTCAATGGCCTGCCCCGCGAGAATATTTTTCCCCATACCTCGCCCTCAACAGATCCTTCATATAATTATTGATCTCGAACTGATCCGCCACCGGTTCATTGGTGAACGGGATCTTCGGCAGATAAGGGGGCGGCCCGAATTCCGTGGTGAAGGTCACCCTGGCAGCGCCGGCCTTCCACCGGCTGTCGGCCATCCGATCCCACCAGCCAAGGAAATGATCGACGGCAACTTTCCATTCCGGCGCCCGGGGATCAGGCACCTGCGGGCCTTCCTCAAAACCGACCCGGGCATGTATATGCCGGGTACGGGCAATCGCCTCCTCCAAGGGAGCGGTAAAATTTTCCAGGAAGCTCTCGGTAACGCATACCCAATGAGAAAGATCCGCCGTAATCACAAAATCCGGACGGGCCTGAAAGTAATCTTTCATTACCGAAGGACTAAACCCTATCCGACCCCGGTGGGTCTCATGCGCAACTTGGATACCTTTCTTCCCGCTGAAGTCGGAAGCGATATCGATCAGCTCCAGGTTCTGCCCGAACGAAAAATAGTCTTTCCCCGTATGAGAATTGATCAGGATAGGATTGCCCTCGGCGCTTAGGGCAAGATAATGACGGAAAGAATCTTTAAAGTCTTCAAAATGATCGCCCCGGGCCTGGTGCTGATGAGAGACCAGCAATAGCTCGAATTCCTGCAAGGCATCGAACAACTGACGCCTGAGGGACAGGTCTTCCGGGATCCAGGTATCGATCCCATCATATCCGGCCTCCCGGATCTTTCTGCAAAAATCGGTTAGATCGAGGTGTTCATGTCCCCACAAGGGGCAAAGTATTTTTATTTCCATAATGGGAAACAAAGATAGGTTTCTCTTCACAACCGGGTACCTCCGGTTGTGCCCCGCCCGGCTTAGCCAAAAACAAGGAGAAAAAGAAGCTGAAGAAGAAGATCCCCTTATTGACATCCAGGATATTTTCGGAAAAAGAGACACAAATTACGATCACCAGGAAACTGCCTAAAAAAGGGTCCTTCAGCCTCCATGCCTGCCTCAAGCCGATTGCCAGTACCCCCAGGAACAAGATCTCCCCCAGGATGCCCGTCTTTAGTAAAATGCTAAGGTATTGATTATGGGCATTCAGATCATGCGCATACGAATCATAAAGTTGATGAACCGCGTATTTCTCTTTCAGCAAGTCCACTTCCGTCCCCGAGCCATAGCCGGTCCAGGGAGCGGCCCGTATCAGCTCCCAGGCGCAAAACCAGCGGACCATACGGGGCTCCGACCCATCTTTATCCCCTACATTCCCTTTCAGGTCCTGTTGTAGCTGCACCAGGTAGCGGGTATGAAGATTCTCATTGCTGGTCAGCGCCACGAAGACAACCGCCGTAAGAAATAAGGAGACCCCCAAAAAAATCCGGCGTGTCCGGCCTTTCATCAGCCAGTAGGGGAGTAATCCATTTATAACAAATAATAAGGAGATGCATACGGACCGGGCCGCCAGCTGTAAAATAGCTGCCAGAAGGATCAGGGAACCCAGCGCATAAAACCACCGGTCCAAAGTCCTCCGGGCACGAAGCATCAGCCAGATGAAAGTCACCAGCGAGATCGCTATATACATAGAGAAATAAGTGGCATGCAGGCCGATAGGAGCAGAAAATTGATGATTCATGAACGGAGGGCTGAAAAAGGAAGAGAGGGGAAGCCCCTGTTGCCGGATCCTCCCAAAAGCGATTCCATACAGGTACAGCGTAGTGAAAAGACAGCTGAGAGCAAATGCTTTCAGGAGGGGCCGCTGAACCTTCTTCCAATCCATCTCCGTGAAATAGAAGATAAGAGGAAACAACAAAAGGGCCAGCTGCTTTTCCCATTCTTTAAAAGCCTCTCCCCGCCGGGCGGACCAGAGTGTACCCACCATCGTGAGCAGGTAAAGAGCGGCCGTGAGCCAGCCGGACCGGAAAACCGGCAGCCTCCGCCGTACATCATCCGGCAAACCTCCCTGTCGACGCACTTTCGTCATCCCCCGATCGCTACGAAAATGAATAATCGTATGTAATAGCAGCCCGATCAGGGCCAATTCGCTGAATAGCCGGTCGAAAGGCAGCGTCACCAGGAATACCAGCATAAAATAATAGCTGATCTTATTCCCGGGAGTATCGTCTATATAAAATACTTCTTTCATTCCTGTGTATATACCAACTATTCAAAATATAGCGCTCATAATGAGCGATGATCCCGGGCCAGTTAAACTCCTGCCGGATCCTTTCCTGGTTACGCCGGATCATGCACTCCCGGCATATCCCCTCCGGAATGTTGTCGACAAGAGCGGTGATATCCCCGGGACCCGAGAAATAAAGAGCGTCTTTCCCCAGCACCTGCCTGTTAAAGGCATTATCATGTGCAGCTATCAGCGCCTTACTGGCCATAGCCTCCAGCAGGGAGGGGTTGGTGCCGCCCGTGCTATGACCGTGGAAATACAAACGGGAAAAGAATTTCAGGTTATGAATTTTTTGCTGATCATAAATGACTCCGCTAAAAAGGATCCTTTTATCCCCCCTGAATTTCTGCTGCAGGTATTTACCAAACTTGTTGACAGCATTGCCTACCACCAGGATCTTCTTATCGGTATTGCTTTCCGTGAAGCCATCGAGGATAGTCTCGATATTATTTTCGGGCTCCATACGGGCCATCAGCAAAAAATAATTGCCGGCGCTGACCCCATATTCCCGGAGCATACCCTCGTTTGTGTCTTGGAACAACTCTGCCCCGTAAGCGATATATTCACTTTCTATCCCGTATTTTTTCTGGAAGTAGGACTGGATCACAGGAGAATCCGCTATGTAGCAATCGCTGAACCTGACCGCCAGCTTCTCTGCATAAAGCAGAAACCGGCGGGTGAGCTTCGAGTACTTGGTACGCTGCCACTCCAGACCGTCCAGGTTGTAGACGACCATCGCGGAGGAAGGAAAGAGCAGCCCCCAGATCGAGCTGCTGGTATAGCCTAGCTGCAGGATCACGTCGAAATTCCTTTTGCGCGCATCGATCAGACAGTTCAGGTCATAGATAAATTGACCGGCGCTGCCCAACAAATGCTCCGGATCATAGCAATGCCGGATCTCGACGCCATTCCATTCTTTCCCCTGATAAGGGTGATTATGAGAATTATAGACCGTTACCTCATGTCCTGCTTTTACCAGGCCCGGGGCCAGGTGTTCTGCCAGTTGCTCGAATCCCCCGTAGTAGTTGGGAATGCCTCTCGTACCAAGTATAGCTATGCGAAAACTCATAAAGGATCCAATATTTGATGATAGCCCCGGGCGATACAGGCTGCCGCCTGATCCCAGGTATAATTCGTTAAAATTTTTTTTCGTAGCGCCGGCCGGGATCCCGTATGAGCTGCATAATCCACCGCCTCTAAAATGGAGTTCGGACTCCCGGGGTCGCAATAAAAAGCGTGATCCTCATAATATTCCCGGGTATACCCTTTATCCGTGATCACGATATTGCAACCCATCGCACCCGCCTCCAGGGAGGAGAGCCCGCAGGTCTCGAACCAGCTGGGTAAGATATGGACCTTGGCCTTTTGATAATATTGTACTAACTCACGTTGAGGGATATGTTCTATAAAATGAACATTGGACGCCGCTATCCTGCGGCATTCCCGATAATAAGAGGACTGGTTGGGCGCGGGAGAACCGATGATCATCAACTGGTAATTTGTATTATTCAACGCTTTGATCAGGTTGATCTGGTTCTTTACCCCTTCGATCCTGGCTACGCACAAGACCAGCCGATCGTCTTTTTCCTGCCCCTCATCGAAGGCGAACAGTTCGGCGTCCAACCCATTCGGAATAGGGATACAACCTGTAGAACATGGGTATAACTGCAGCAGCTTTTTATACTCCATGACCGAATTGGAAAAAAGCAGCGAGGCCCGCTCAAGGATTTCCCGGACAGATCGCTGCTGCCCCTTCCACAGGTACGCTTTGCTCATTAATTTATCCTTCCTCAACACATACCTGGCCAGGGTCTTCAGGTATTCGATCGCATCGGCAGGCAGCCATTTGAAAATCATACCGGCTATCCCCTTCCGGTGCTGCCTGTCATACCCGCTGTAATCGATCAGCAGGGTGGAGACGACGAAGGGAGTCCGGGATTGACGGATATGGAAGAGAATGTCCGCCGGCCGTATGATATTAAAAAAGTGAAGCAGATCGTACCCCTCGTAGTTTATCTTTTCATCTGTCAGCCTGATATCCACCTGGATACCCAACGCTGACAGATGCCTGGCAGTCTCCAGCACCTGTAAAGTGTCTCCGCCCTTAACGGAGTACAAGGTGGCCCTTGTAATGAATACTACCCTCATAAAGGCATTTGTTGGGTGAAAAAAAACAGGATGGTCTGACGGAGAATACGAAGGTCCAGGAGAAAACCCGCATTGCGCACATAAAAAGCATCCCATTGATACCGCCAGAGAATAGTTTTAAAATCCGTTTTAGGTCCGTGAAGGCCTTTTATCTGGGCCAGTCCGGTGATACCGGGTTTTACGAAATTCCGGTAGTCATGCCCCGGTATCAGCATAGCAAACTTATGAACGTCGGTAAGCATATAAGGCCTCGGTCCCACGATACTCATCGACCCCAAAAAGACATTAAAGAGCTGCGGCAATTCATCCAGATGGGATTTACGAAGCAATTTTCCGAACCGGGTGATCCTCCTGTCATCTTCCGAGGCGGGGCATTCATCCGCCTGTTGGTTAACGACCATCGTACGTAACTTATAACAGGTAAATGCCATCCCCCCTCTTCCAATCCTTTTTTGTAAAAAGAATACGGGGCCCCGGGAATCCAGTTTTATCAACAGGGCCATCAAGGGCAGCAGCCAGCTTAAAATACCTGTAATAAGAAGGATGGTAAGGGTCATATCGAAAGCCCTTTTGAAAAATAAATAACTTTTATTCAGGTCGGGAACGGCCTTCTTAGTCGTTTTTTTCGAAGAGTTCCGGATCTTATGTATGAACCCGGGAATATTATGAGCTTTAACAGTCATTACTAGTTCAAACGCAGCCGGGAAAGCAACAGTTGCCTACCGGGAAACGAACAATTGCCTGCCGCCACAAGCAACCTCTTATACCAAAACGCCGTTTGATTTTCTATGCCATTGCGATCAAGTATATTGAAAGTATTAGCTTATTTCGATTTGTTTAACTATCCCGTCTCTGCGGAAGAGATCCTGTTCTTTCTTGACCAGGATGTGCCCGCATCCGAGCTGAACGAAGGTCTGGAAGCCCTGACTGCCGGAAAATATCTGTTCAGGCTGGGCTCCTTCTATTCCCTCCGGGATGATCCCCGGGCGGCAGAGCGAAGGATCAAAGGGAATAAGCATGCAGCCGAATTACTGGTGATAGCGGATAGGGTATCCCGTTTCCTCTATCAGTTCCCCTATGTCCGGGGAGTGGGCATTTCCGGGTCCCTGTCCAAGCATTATGCAGCCGAGAATGCCGACATCGATTATTTTATCATTACCCGGTCGAACAGGCTCTGGATCGCCAGAAGCTTTATGCACCTTTTCAAAAAATGGAGCTTTCTCACTGGAAAACAGCACTGGTACTGCATGAACTATTATGTGGACGAAGAGGCCCTGGAAATAGAGGAAAAAAATATCTTCACCGCTACCGAGCTGATCACTTTACTACCCGCCTGCGGCAATGGAGGACTGGTAAAGTTCTTCGATGCCAATGACTGGGCAACGGATTATTTCCCTCATTACCGGCGACGCAAGCGGGAAGCCCCGGTCTATCCCCCTCCTTCTTTTCTTAAGCGGACACTGGAAAAGATCTTTGACAACCGGGCCGGCGACCGGCTCGATGACTTCCTCCGTCGCCTGACGGCCCGGCGCTGGAAGAATAAAGAAGACAGAGGCGTTCTGAACGGTAAAGGAGATAAAATGTCCTTGAAGACCAGCAAACATTTTTCCCGGCCCAACCCCGAAGTCTTCCAGCAAAAGATCCTGAACATCTATTCCGACAGGCTAAAAGAATTCGGGGAAAAGTGGGGCGCTACCCCTTCTTCCTGAAGCTGATAATATAATAATCCCCGATATACTTCCAGGGACCCTTGCCCTTCCAGCGGTCTTCCCACTTCCGGAGAGTCCGGTAAAGCCGCGGATGTTTTTCGGCAAAGTGTTCGATATACGAAGGAGGCACGATCGTGCACAGCCCTTCCATGCTTAGCAGATCGAAAGAATCTTCCAGCGAACTGATCACATAGGAAGGAGAGTAATACCAACACCTGAAATAATGTCCTTCCACATGCGAGCGCGCCCCCTTACGACGGGCAAGGAGCCGCCGGAAGGCCGTCCTGAATTTTCCTTTGAAGACAAGCAGGGTCTCCCAAAGACAGAACCCCGGCAAGATCACCAGGGTCAGCTGCCCCCCGGGATGGACGAGGGAAGAAAAAGAACGCAATACCTTATCGAGCTCCCCCGTGCAGTTCAGCCCGGCGAAGTTCGAAAAGATGAGGTCAAAGGGGCCTTTGTTCCGCAGCCCTTCCAGAGTGGTAAAAGAGCATAATTCGGTAGTGATCCTGTCTGTCAGCTCCTGGCGGACAATTTTTTCACGGAGGGCCTGCTGCATGCCTTCGGCTATATCCGTAGCATGTACCCGGTGGCCCAGCCTTCCAAAATAAGTGGCGTCTTCTCCGGTGCCGGCATTTAATTCAAGAATGGAACTATTGGAAGGAAGGTATTGTAATACATGCCCCCTCACCCTTTCTCTTTTATATTGGATGATCGTATTGCCCGCATCGTATTGATCGAACCCAAGAGACTGTTTACTGAAGCCCTTCGCTGCCTCCTCTTCGTTCATTTTGTGGGAGAGATCGCTCATAGGTTAATTAATATGTTCATAAGTCAATTGATATACGGTAAGCTGGGGTCCGTCATCTGCGGCCTCTCCAACCGGTCCAGCCTGATCTTTGCAATAAGAGCAGCCGGCGCATACCAGGCAATCGATGCCGCCTTCTTTATCCCTGCTCCTGTGATGGCGGCAGGTTGCCACAACATTTTTTTGAGTTGCTGCCAGGCCAGATGCCAGCGATAGGTTTTATGTACGTACCGGTGCAATTGTTTGTAAAAAGCAGGTGGATAGGTATTCCTGAACATAAGTTGCAACTCATCGGAATCCGTCCAGTTGGCCTTTTCCTTCAGATCGGCTTTTACCCGCTCGTGGAAGACCGTACCGGGCAGCGGGTAAGAAACGGAGATGCCCAGGCTGTCGGGCAGCAGCTCATTGATCATCCGGATCGTCTTCCGGATGTCTTCTTTGGTCTCCCCAGGGTATCCGAACTGGATAAAAAAAGAAGGCCGGATCCCATGTTCCCGCAGCAAACGGGTGGATTGATAGATCTGTTCAACGCTGGTCCCTTTATCCATAGCGTCAAGGATTTTTTGTGACCCGCTCTCCGCTCCCATCCAGCTATTATCGCAGCCTGCACGGGCCAGCGCCCGGACATAATTTTCCTGCAGAAGCAGATCGGCCCTGGACTGTATCTTGAAGCGGAACCGGAGCCCCTCCTGTTCCACGATGTCGGCAAACTCCTTTACCCATCCCGGCTTGAGCCCGAAAATATCGTCACAGAACCAGATATGGTCAAATTGATATCTCTCTTTCAATTCTTTGAGCTCCTTCACCACATGCCGGGGAGACCGGGCATGATACCGGTTTCCATAAATAGGTTTGGCGCACCAGTTGCACTTAAAAGGACAGCCCCGGGTAGTGCTGATATTCAGAGAAAAAAAGCCATTGTGTTTCAGCCAGGTATTCCGGTAATCATCCATCTTTACCAGGTCCCAGGCCGGCAGCGGAAGAGCATCCAGGTCTTTCATGACCGGCCTTGCCGGAGTCTTCAGCGGAAGCCGATGCTGTAAATAAGCCAATCCCCGGATAGCGGAGAAGTCCGTTTGTCCCTCCCGGATCGCAGTGACCAGCTCCAGCAAGGTCTGTTCTCCTTCGCCCAAAAGAACGAAGTCGGCCCCCTGTTCCAGGTATTCTTCATAATGATCGGTGGAATCAGAGCTGGACAGGATCACCATACACCCCCTGTCTTTGGCCAGCCGGATCATCCGGAAGGCAGCTTCCCGCATATTCGTCAGACACATTTTTGTCAGGTAATTAAATCCATCATCATAGATCACAAAAAAATCCGGCTGATTGACCTCCAGGGAATACATGACCTCATTGGGATCTTCGATGAACATGGTGTCGAACAGGGCAACGCCATACCCCTTCTCTCGCAGAAGGGCCGCAGCGCCAATAGTAGCAAGGGGTGGGTATGGCTGGCCTGTCGCCCATTGTTTGGGATCGAATCGCAGAAAATAAGAATGAGAAAAAAGGATCTTGTTCATAGTTGATTTTTAATGCGCACCCAGTCGAAATCATCTTTCCTGCCCAGTAGCCCGTTGAAGAAGGCTTTGGAATTGTATAACACACTGTGATGGAAACTGCGCAGATCATGACTGCTATGATGAAAATGAAAATCCGCCATCTCCGGGTATCCTAAAGAAGTATAGTAGGTCACCGTTTGCCTTTTGGCGGCCTCTATTTCCGCCGGCTTATACAACCGGGTATCGATGATATGTATTTCCCCCCCGGACTTAAGAAAGGTCAGGGTGAAATACAGCATTTTTTTAATAGACGGGAAGTATTGGATCGCGTCGGCAAATACGATGCAATCGAATTGCTGGCCGTCTAATACTCCCGAACGGATATCGCCCTGTATAAATGTCAGATTGGGATCGTCGTTAAATACTCTTGCCGCCTGCTGAAGCTCGGTGAAATTGATGTCGAGGCCGGTCACTTTCGTACCGGGTATTTCCGCCAGCTGATGAGAAAGCCAGCCATTGCCGCAGCCAATATCCAGGATCTCCAGGGGCCTTTTCCCGGAAGACAGATAACGGACCAGGCGCCGGACGGACCTTTTGCGGATCTGCCATTCCCGGTAATGAGGATGATCCACAGGCAGTTCAGGCAGCTTTAACAGCTCTTCGTCGGTACAAATCCTGTTTTCCAGGCTACGGGTGGTGATATACTTCTTTTCAAACAGAATATCGCCAAGCCTGGTGTGGCCCTGGACGCGTATATTCGTCAATATGGAAGAATCTGGTAAATTCATTTCAAACTAAACGCTTCTTTTTCAGCAAAGGATGCCCCGGCCGGGAAAATAAGTCCGGCTCCAGGCTACGGGTTGGAGCAGGCAACCTTTTGCCGGGGACACCCCGTTCTATCTGTATGCCCATCAGCGTAGTGATCCCCACCTGCGACCGGAAGCAGCGTCTGCTGGCCTTGCTGAACGACCTCAACCAATCCACCTGCCCCCTGCTGGAGGTCATTATCGTGGATTCAGGCAGCGACCGCCTGGTCCCGTCCGATTACGCAGGATATGAGCATTTACCCATCATCTACACCGGATCGGAAAAATCGGTGTGCATACAACGCAATACAGGCATAAGAATGGCCAGCGCCCCCTGGATCTTTCTATGCGACGACGATATCGAAGTGCCCCCTGACTACCTGCAAAAACTGGTCGATCATACGACTGCCCGGCAGGAAACAGGAGCCCTGTCCGGTCTCTTCTTACAAAAGGAAAACAATAGCTGGACGGCGCAATACCCCCTCCGCTCCGCCAGATTACTGGTATGGAAATTCATTTTCCAACAGAGTATCTGGGGCGAGATCGACGTACCCGGCAGCCACCCCCTGATCAACCGGATAAAAGAATATTACCGGAAGAAGGGAAATCATATCTCCAAAGCAGGCTGGCCGGTATTGACCCGGTTTTCAGGAGACTCCTTCACAACCCCCCTTTATTCGCTGGGAGCTGCCCTGGTCAAAAAAGAATGGCTACTCTCCTCCCCCTTCGACGAGGTCCTGGACCGGCACGGAATGGGAGATAATTACGGAGTGACCACCAGCTTGCCCGGAGAAGGGGTCACCGTTCTTACCGACGCATTCGTCTACCACCATAAAGAAGCTGACAACCGGCTCAAAAGACCCCTCCAGTATTTCAGGAGGGTACTCGCACTGGATTATTTTATCAGCACCCGTAAAAACGGGCGGCCTATACGGAAATCGTGGTTATTATGGTCTTTGACAGGTAATCTGCTATCTTTTATCCGGGATAAGGACCGAATGATGATGAAGCCGGCAATCCGAACAATCCTGCTGATCGCGGCAGGCCGGAATCCGTATAGGAAGGCAGCCAAAGCCGGACAAAAAGTATTGGAGCCGGAGTTGCCGGCCAAAGCCCGCCCCCTGCCCAAGACCAAAGTCAGTCCCAGAAACACTCCCCTTCTGTGGACGGTATTTATCTTTTATATTTTATTACTGGCCTATGCTGGCATGCACCACGAACTATGGGGGGATGAAGTCCACAGTTGGAACATAGCCAAAGGCAGCGGCAGTTATTCCGATCTGCTGGCCAACCGGCGATATGAAGGACATCCCCCCGCCTGGTATACCCTTCTGTGGCTCATTTCCTCCTTCACACACCAGGTAAGATACATGCAGTGGGCACAGGAGCTTATAGCGGTTGCCATCGCCTGGATCATCCTTTTTAAGGCACCCTTTGCCCTCCCTGCCAGGATCCTCCTCCCTTTCGGATACTACTTCCTTTTTGAATATGGGGTATTCAGCAGGAACTATGCATTAGGCGTATTATTCGCCTGCTGTATCTGCCTTGTCATCCGAAAAGATTTCAGGTACAAACCCATCCTCTATTATCTACTCTTATTTTGCCTGTCCAATGTCCATTTGCTGACCTTGCTGCTGGCCGGAAGCATACACCTGTATTTCTTATTGTTCATCAGAGAGCAGCAACAGAGATTACGTTCCCTGCAGGAAAAACCCGTCTATTGGAAATCCCCTGTTCTTATACATGCTCTGCTTGGTCTCCTGGTGCTCTTGCCCGCCGCCTGCTTTATCCATGTTCCTTCCGATAGCGAAGTCAATCTATCAGCATGGACCCACACCTGGACGATCCGGCAGCTGGGCAGTTTTTACCAGCCAGTCCTCAGGGCATTCCTTCCCGTCCCGGCCTGGTGGGAATATCATTTCTGGAACACCCAATTCCTGCTGGAAGCCGGCAACCGATATCCACTCTTACGACTACTCAACCCCCTTATGGCAATAGCCCTTTTGGGATCCTGTTTTTTCCTGCTACGGAAAAACAACAAATGCTCCGCCTTATTTGCCATCAACTTACTCCTGAGTTATATTCTTTCCGTCACGGCCTTCTCGCTGACCACGGCCCGCCATGCCGGATTCCTGTACATAGGATTCATCATAGCCTGGTGGTTGTATAACGAGGAGAATTCCGTTGCCGCAAATAATCGACGTTTGATCAATGCACTGCTGATCGTTCAAGGCATAGCCGGCCTGTTTGCTGTTTTTCAGGACATCCGCCTTCCTTTTTCAAATACGGATAAGGTGAACGGACTGATCAGCGAAGTTCCTGCCGGCAGGAAATTGGTCACCGACTACTGGACGATGAACGCCGTGGTCGCCTATACGGACCAGCCCATCTATTGCGTGGATGTACAGCAGGAGCTGTCTTTTGTTTTGTTTGACAATCGTCTTTCCCAGGTAGACGGCAATCCCCATCGTTACACAGACGGCCTGGCAAAACTTTTTCAAAAAAGCAACCTGCCTGAATTGTATTGGATCTCCCTGTCTTCCCCACAGCTCCTGACTAAAACAGACCCGTTATTAGGGGTGCGCTATCATCTCACGCTGATGGACAAAAAAGAAGGGGCTATAGAAAAAGGAAGTAACCTCTACCTTTACCGGGTAGAGCCATTGTAAAGAGAATAATGGCTGCCTATCCCGGATAGAGCCATAAACAGGAACTTATTATGAATATTCCGGCAAAACCATGGACGAAAAAAATCCTCCCCCGGCGCGTGCTGGCCATCCGGCTGCAGGCGATGGGAGATATGGCCATTACCCTCCCCTACCTGCAGGGATTACGGGATACCCTGCCGCCGGGTACCCAACTCGACCTGTTGACCCGTGAAGAAGTGGCTCCGTTGTCTCAGAACATTTATCTCTTTGACAATATCTATACGATCGGCGGGGGAAGAAACTTAAAAAAAATACTCTTTTATACCCTTTGTTTAATTCCCCGGCTATGGTTGCGTAGATATGAGGTGATCATCGACCTGCAAAATAATATCGTCAGCCGGATCGTAAGAAAAATGTTACGCCCTGCCGCCTGGTCCGAATTCGACCGTTTTTCCAAAATGGCCGCAGGAGAGAGGACCCGTCTGACCATCGAGGCAGTCGGCCTGGGGCCATGCCGCATGAACAACCATTTCCGGTTAAAGGATGACAACAGGGGTCCCGCCCTCTTAAAAAAGAATGGCTGGAATGGCATAGATCCGCTGGTAGTTTTAAATCCTGCCGGATTTGTAGCAACGCGGAACTGGAGCATTCCCAATTATGTACAATTCGCCCGGTTATGGCTGGACCGGTTTCCCGATAGCCGCTTCCTTATCCTGGGCACCTCTTTCATCGCGGAAAAAGCAAGCCGGTTAAAAGATGAATTAGGAGACCGGTTACTCAACCTGGTGGACCAGACCACCCCCCTGGATGCATTTGCCGTATTGCAAAAGACTTCGTTGGTATTATCGGAGGATTCCGGCCTGATGCATATGGCCTGGATTTCCGGCATACCTACGATGGTATTGTTCGGCAGCACCAGCAGTTACTGGTCAAGACCCCTAGGAGACCATAGCCATTTCCTGGATTCTTCCGATCTTCCCTGCGGAAATTGTATGCAGTCCATTTGCCGGTTCGGAGATATACACTGTCTGACAAGATATACTCCGGAGCTGGTCCTCCGGCAGGCCTTATCCCTCGTTCAGCCCCCTCCTCATCCATCAACCGACAAATATGATATTGGATAAATGTGCCTTGGTCATTACCTCCAGCGTTTATGTGAGCGCAAAATATACAGCCCTGCTCGACCCAAGGCAAAGAGAGGGACAATACCTGGACTCCCTGTCCTGGTTTATCCGGGATAGCCCGCTGACAAAGATCATCGTATGCGACAATTCCGGCTATCATTATCCCGCGTCCCTCTATGAACTGGCCGCCGCACATCATAAGGAAATAGAATTACTTTCTTTCAGCGGTAATAGCGCGCTGGTAAAAGAATATGGCAAAGGCTATGGAGAAGGAGAGATCATGGAATTTGTGATGACGCACAGCCTGCTGCTCAGAGAAGCAGAGGGCTTTTTAAAAGTGACCGGCAGACTGAAAGTAGTCAACATCGATAAAGTACTTCGCCACAGCAAGGCTTCTGAGAATTACTTTATGCCAGTTTCCCTGCTCAGGCCCCGGTTCCTGGTTCCCCGGGCAGCCAGGCCCTGTGTAGAGGTACGCGTATACTATGTTACCAAGGTTTTCTTCCGGGACGTATTGCTGACGGCCTATAAACAAGTGAGGGACGACCATACTTTTTTCCTGGAGCATGCCTATTACCAGGCAATAGCCCAATCGCCCGCAGCCAGCAGCGTCCGGTGTTTTCCCACGGCTCCCGAAATCACCGGGATCTCAGGATCCAATGGCTGGGTCTTTTCAGAACGCAGCTGGCCGAAGAAACTATTGATCCAACTCGTATCACACCTGGGTTATATCAGGCCCATTTAGTGCGCCGTTACACCATCCTATAAGGCTTCCGATCCTTTTGATACAAAAAATGCAGGAAGTGGACGATATAGAGAGGCGCAGCCGGCCCCGTCAATACCTGCTCTTCCAATACTTCCCCCCATAACAACATATGACTGCCCAGGTTCATAGTCCTCAGAATACGGATCTCCTTATAACTTTCCACCAGGGAAGGAATATAAAAATCAAAATTTTTACTGAGACTTACCCCGAAAGGCAACTCATCCAGGGAAGGCGGGCTACCGCTATGATGCTTGCCCAGCTGATAGATTATCTCCTTATGCGCATGTGACACCTCGGATACCAAAATTTTCCCCGTTTCCAGGATCCTTGGAAGGGAGGTATTGGTATGTCGCAGTCCGAATACACATCGCTTATGCCCCGCGATATCTCCCAGCAGATCCATCGGGAAAATATTAAAGTAGTCATTTTGCCGGAAGGATATCAGCCGGACCCTCCTTGGATAACTATAAGCTGCAACAAAGGATTTAAACCGGGCAAAAGACAGTCCCCCCCTCCGGTAATACCTGAAAAACAGCAACCAGGTTTTAATAAAATTGAACTGATAAATATTGCCTTTTCTCAGTTTCATCAAAAAGAGGGTTCCCTTCTCTTCTTCTATCCGATCGAGCAGTTCCATTGTCAGATCCGTCTCCGCATCCCTTATGATCTTTTTCCGGTTTTCACCGGTATCATCACTGAAATACAAATGACATTCCATCCCCCGATCCTGTTTATGGGGCAGTTTATCCTTTTCTATCCATACACCGAAAACGATGGGCTCGATACAAAGTATCCAATGGTCCCTGGCAACCTCCATCCAGCTTCCGGCAATCTCCAGGTATACTTTCTCCTGGAGTTCGTCAGGCACCGTTATTTTCGAGTATTCACTGAAAACGGTATCTCCCATCAACATTTTTCTAATCCTGCTTTTCATTTCTGATCAGATGTATTAAGGTGAAATCATAGGCTTCGAGCGATTCAGCCTCACCAAAAGTAAAATAAGGCGCAGAGGCTTCTTTTATCTCTTTCACCGTATGAACAAAGACCGTTTGTCTGCCTGCCTCCACAACGCTATTTCCATACCCTGCCACCTCCACACTCCCGAAATCCTTTGTTTCCGCAGGCTGATCATAAGGAATATACATAATGTAAGGCATGCGGAAGAGCAGGGATCGGATGGCATTCCGCCGGTGCCATCGAAGTCTTTTTGGAAAGTTCAGCCGGAGGATCAGCAATACGAAATGTCCGCCGGGTTTCAGCACCCGGGCCATGTTCTTAAACAGAAGCCCGATATCCGGGATATAGTTGAGCGCCCCGAAATCAGAGAGAACGGCATCACATTCTTGAGAAAAAGGAAGTTCCTGATGCCAGGTAGAGAAATCGGTCTTATCCGTATCGAGGAAGGTGATACGGTTACTATGCAGGATCGTATCGTTGTAGTGAATGGCCTTCTCCCGCATAGCAACAGAGGGCTCGCAGAAGAGCACCTGGTAAGACCGGGCCGTCAGCCATTCCAGGTCCAGCCCCGTACCCCCGCCAAAATCAAGCACCCGCCCGGAAGACAGGAGGCTGCACAATTTTTCTTTTACCCGCTGCCGGATTATTTTATTGGCCGGGTCCTTGTCCATCGTCTGATCGTAGCTCCCGGCCGCCTGGTTATGGTAAGAGGTATTTTGTTCGATCACGCTGGGTTTATCAAATAATTGCACCACCTCTTTTACCGTATCCTCCATAAGATAGGGGCATACCGGTGTATATTCCGTATCCCGCGCCAACAGAAGCTCCCTTGCTTTGTCCCTCATCTCTTCCATCGTGCTTACAATATGCCAATGGGGAATGTCCTGCTTCATCGGTTTGACGAAACTGATCACATGAGCCCCCGCATACAGGGCCTCCAGGCAGACCACTCCGAACCCTTCATAATCCGAGGTATGCAGCAGCACCCGGGTACGCTGCATGTACCCGAGCACTTCCTGATGCGGTGTTTCCCCCAATAGGGAAAAATGAGCTTCCATCCCAGCCTCCCTGATCAAAGTCTGTATCCTCTCCTTGTCCTCCCCTTCTCCGCAATGCAGACCTTTGATCTCCGGCAACGAGGATTGCAGCGATCGGATAATGTCGACAAAAAGATCGTACTGCTTGAACCGGGAAAGCGTGCCGACTCCCAGGATATCGATATCTCTTCCGGCCGGCGTCGCAGGCGGCATCGACATAACCAGGGGCTCAGGCGGCGTCGTAGGTGCAAACTCCCGGGGATCGATGCCGTTCGGTATCCTATATCGGGGACGGATACCATGATTCCGGAAGAATTCATCGACCAGGAAATCCGACATCGCGATCAATTCATCGGGGCGGGGACGGATAAACTTCACCAGCTTATTACTCTTCCGGGCATCCTGTCCGCATAACCAGCAGTAATGCCGGATCCCATAGCAGAGGCCATAATAATGCCCGATCAGTGCACACTCCCCGCACCAAAAACTAAAAAGGCCCACTACCTCATTTTCCCGGCGGATGGCTGTTAGTTTTTTCCAGATGCGCAGCCAAAACAAAATATGCCGCACTTTATGATGCCGGGTCCCGTCGAAAGAGGTTACCGGAATTCCATGCCATTCATAGCTGGCAGCGGAATAGGGGTAATAAAAGGAGAGTACCATGATCTTCCCGTGAGGATAGTTTTCTTTTACCATCCTTACAAACAATTGCTGGGTGGTGACCCAGTTAGCCGGCGATTCATCGGCAGGAAAGGCAGGAGTGAGGATCACCAGTGTTTTAGGACGGCTCATCAGCTACTATTCTTGATTTTACTTATTATATCCCGCTCATTCTCTAAAGAAACAACCTTATTGCAAAAGGACAGGCTTTTCTTATTATGCGTGATCAGCAGGATCAGTTTTCCGGTTCGAGCCAACTTTACAAAATGGGTCAGCAGACTATTCTCTGATTCTTCGTCCAGTTCATTGAAGGGCTCATCCAGGATGATCAGATCTGCTTCCTTGTACAGGGCCCTTGCAAGGGCGATCCGTTGCCTTTGCCCGCCACTGATATTCCTGCCATTCTCCATAATGATCTTGCCCGTTTTTTCCGGGAAGGAATCGATCAGGCTTTGAAGTCCCGATCTTTCGATGGCGGCCTGTAATCGTTGCTCATCGCAGGGGTAGTCATGTAAGACGATATTGTTCAGGATCGTATCATGGATCAGGAAAGATTGTTGCCGGACATAAGCAATATCCGGCCAGTATCCTTTTCGCGACTCCGTATCGGCAATTTCGTTATTGATCCTTATTTCCCCTGCATCGGGCGTCAGGAACCCCAGCAACAAATTGAGAATGGTGGTCTTTCCCCTGCCGGAAGGCCCGGCAATTCCGACAAAATCACCGGCTGCTATCCGCAGACTAAATTGCTCCAGCACAAGGTGACCGCTATAGCAAAACTGAATATCTTTAAACTGAACGGACCGGATGCCCCTGCCGGATCTTGTTACCGGAGGAACTTCCTGACCGGCGGCTCCGGCGTCCTGCGCCTTAGCCGCCAGATTCTCCAACGTGAAAGCATAGGTATTGATCTGCCCGCTGAGACTGAGGATCTTCACAATGCCGGGTATGATCTTATACGCAGCCGCCATAAAGACGCCGATCGTAATGACGGCTGTAGGTTCCGTGCCACCCGCCCCTTTACTGATAGCTATCAGGATAACGACGCCGAGTAAGGCAAAGATCTCGATCATACGGCTGGGTATGCCCTGCACAATCGTTTGATTGGAAAGATATTTACTATATCGCTGCTGATACGTAAGGTACCGGTTCAGGAAAACCTCGTTTTTGTCATAAATATTGCTTTCGACAAATCCGGACAACGCCTCCTGTAAATGCTGCAGGGATTTTTCACTGCTAACCCTCGCACTCCCCCTTACGGAACTCATTTTCCTTTTTATCAGGTAAAAGATAGTAACGACAGGAGGCAATAGGACAACCAGGATCAAAAGGAACAGTTTAGCATTAAAAAAGACGATCCCGGCGATGGCCAGCACGATCAGGATTGTCTGCGTAATGATCTGCTGCACCCCTCCCAGCACATGCTGGCAGAATTCGAGCGGCTCATAACTTACTTCCCGGATATGCACGGAGGAATCCACATTGATATAATCCGAATAATTACCTTTTTGGTAATGGATCAGTTTATTTTTAGAGATCCGGGAAGCCACGCGGAACTGGAACCGGCATTGCGCCCGAAAGATCAGGAAGCCTGCCAGGTTCTTGACGCTGAAGAGAAGGAAAAAAACGACAATGAGCAACACCGAACGCTCACCGGCCCATCCAGTCAGCAGAAAAGAGAATTTACCGGCCCTGACCGTCGCTCCCGTATATACCTGCACGATCAGTAATAACAAGGCCAGGAAAGCAATATCGGCGATACTGATGACCAGGTCCAGGAATAATAGCATTCCCAGTTTTCTCTTTTCTTCGCGGGTGAGTACCTTCGCTATTTTTCGGATTAGTGCTAACATTGGCTTATATTTTACGGAGGCCCCTCCTATGCAGCCATTTGATCCATCCCGGCGGCAGGAAACTTACGGCCAGCATCGCATAATTATCCCATCGTAAGGGATTCGCGTGTATGGCCCTTGTGACATGCCAGCGGGCTTTTGACGGGCGATAGTTATCAGCCAGTAATTTTTTCCCGCATAGGGCATGATAAGCCCCTTGTTTTATCTTTTGAGTCTCCTGGCTTTTTATGATCACCAGCAATTCGTCTCCCTCTTCTTTTGTAATGGTCCCCTTTTGGATGATGGTCCGTTTGAGCTGCCGGAAGCGGCGGCCCCGCCACTTTTCATCAATGGTGACGGAGGCTGGATTGATCCTTACTTTGATCAGGAATTCCGGTAGATTGTAACATTTTCCCCATTTTTCCAATTGCACCCATAACAGGTAATCTTCAAAATTATGGGCAAGCAGCGAATAACCTCCTGCCCGTAAAATAGCTTCTTTCCGGTACATGACCGCCGAATGAATGAAAGGACAATGATAGTACAGATTTTCCTGGATCTCCCGGTGAGAATGACCGACACAACGGAAATTAAAAAGGTGTTCCCCGTTCTCGGATATATATTCCGCATCGCTGCCGATTACCAGGTAAGCCGGATGCCCATCCAGGAATACCACCTGCCGGGCGAGACGCCGGGGAAAGCAGATATCGTCGGCATCGAAGCGGGCTATATAAACCCCTCTTGCAGCCTCCAATCCTACATTCAGCGCCTGGGAAACCCCTTTATTCTCCTGTACCAGCAAGCGGATACGGGGATCCTTGAAGCTGCGGATGACGTCAAGGGTGTTATCGGAAGAGCCATCGTCCACGATCAACAATTCGAAATCCGCAAAAGACTGTCCCAGCACGGAGCGGATCGCTTCGGCAATATACTTTCCTGCGTTGTAGGCAGGCATCAGGACGGTGACTTTAGGGTTAAGTGGCATCATTCAAATCAGGGTTTACGGTCCCCGGCCCCGGAGACGCAGATTTATCCAATAACATTAAAAACTCGAACAACGCTACGACCGACAGTTGCTCAAACCAGTACTCCGTAAAAAAGGAAACGCCCATCAGCAACAGTAACGGCAGACCATAGCTGAGAGAACGGGCCCGCTGCAAAAAGAACCCGGCATATAAAAGAAAAAAACAGGCTATCCCTGCCAGGCCGTATTCGCCCAGCAATTGCCCATATACACCGTCCGGTTTATTGATCACACTATGCTGTCCTTCGTGGCGGGTATGATAGTACAGGTACAGGTAGAGATAATTATCCCTGAATAAGGGGTGGATATACCGTTCTCCCGGGGGATAGGCCCCTTCGATATTCATCGCGGCCGTTTTGAAAGCCAGGCGGGAGGAGAAATTGCCCATACCCGTTCCCAACAGCAGCCGGCCGGGGTGCAGCTTGTAAAAGTCCGCCAGTTCCTGCCAGGCTATCCATCTTCCGGAGCGGTCCCATCCTTTGTATTTCGCGGTAAGACTGTCCTTTCTGACAGCGGGATAGAGCGTATCCATAAAGGAAGCCAGCTGCGCCTTTCTTTCCACCACCGCCACTTTCTCTACAAAGTCAGTAGTCTTGGGATGCGGCAGCGGTATGGGAGGATCATACCGGTTTTTCCCCTCTATCCTGCCCAGCAGTTGCGCCGTATAGTCCTTATTTTGCGGCGACACCTTCGCCCAAAAGACAGTCATCAGCAAGAAGTATACAAGCACCATGCTTTTTTGGACGCGGTTCGAATGAAAGAAAAAAGCAAACAGAAGTACCCCTATCAGCATGATATCTATAAAATTGCTGCCCGCCAGCAAAACGGTGATCAGGCACAGCAGCGAATATCCCTTTTTGTCCCGGTACAGGAAGTACAGAACACCAAAAGCGCTGATCAACGCAGCCGTCACGGAACCATCGAAGCTGATCCCATTGATAAAGTCACCCGTGCTTATAAAATATTTCCGGTACTCGCCCTCATAGGTATAGGGATTGATCGTGCCGGCCCTCCAGCAGATCCCGGCAAAAACGATCCCAATACTTAACACATTCAGCAAAAAGAAAAGAGTGGCGGTCCGGTGAAGCCGCTCCTTGTCGTTTTGCCGCTCCACAAAAAGGAAGATCAGCCAGGCCGCCGCCATCGCCAATAGCCAGTATCCGAATCCCAACCCAAAAGACAAAAGAGCCGGGGCAGAGAGCGAAGAAAAAGAGAGCAGCAGATGGATGCCAGCCAAAAACAGCATGGAACCATAGAACCCCAGCCATTTTTTCTGATAGAGTTCCCGGAGACGGGGAAGCCTGCGATGCAGGCAGAATGCCAGCAATACCGCCGCTACCTTCACATATAATTTTACGTTGAGGAACAGGATAAGGAATAACAGCAACGGCCAGTCGACCCGGGCCATCCAGCCCCCCATCTTCTTCATCATTGTCTGAAGCCGGGACCACCTCGCCCCCATCCATGGAGAGTGCTCCATCCAGTCTTTCAGCGCGCGCGCATCCTTCACACCAATCAGCCCGTTGGCCCATGCCCCTAAACCATACAACCCGCCCGCAATCCCCCATCGCAGACAAAGGACCATCCCCCCTCGCAGAGGAAGAGAGGAGCTGAGCCAATAAGCCGACAGGCCGCTGCATCCGGCAATCGCAATGCCCATGAGCAGGTGTTTGTTCCAACCGCTGCGGTCTTCCAGGCTGGAAGCCCGGTAATAGAGGACGTACTGAACGATCATGGCGATCAAATAGGCCAGGGCGGCGCCGGGACCGGCATAATGCGGTATCAGGAGACAATCGCCTGCCAATACGATCAGGCCGGTCAGGGCAGTCACCTTAAAGAGTTGGCCCAGCCGGTTGCGGGAAAACTCAGCGGTCCAGTATAAATTGATCAGGTATTGAAAAGGGATGCAGACCGATAAAATCAAAAAAGTGATCGCATTTACCTGCCCGTATTTGTTATAGGTCAACAGGTCCACCAGCGGAGACCAGGCGATAACCAGCAGTAAGGGCAATAAAGTGGCCAGCATCATCTCCACCCGGACCAGGAGATCCAGGCGACGGGGAGCCGGCGGAGAAGCCTGTGCAAAGCGGTTCAGCAGCAAGGGCGCCAGAATGAGCAGGGGCAAAGGGGAGAACTCATAGGCCCGGTAAGCAAAACTGTATTCAGCCGTATGGGTCTGTGTGGAGAAGATCCCCAGCAGGATCCAGTCAGCGCGGGCAATAAGGGCATTGAGAAAGACCATCCCCAGCTGGGGAAGACTATTGCTGATAAGAGCCCTGTAATCGGGGAAACGCCATTGGCGGCTGAGAGGAGTCTTAAGCCCCCGGCGGCTAATGTAGATCCCCACTAAAAATTCTATCCCGGAAGAAACAGTGAAGACGATCAATACCCATTGAAGGGTTAGGCCTGAAAAGACGACCAGCCAGAAAAACCAGCAGGCGCGGATCAAATTGGAAATGGAAGAGAGCAGGGCCAGCCAGCCGAATGCGGAACGGCCGGTAGCGAGTTGGCGGAAAGGCAACGAAAAGAAACTCAGCAGTTGAGAGATCGACAGGATCCACAGAAGCGAATGACGGTTGAAGTAGGCGGGAAAAAGGAAAATGCCTGCCGACAGGACCGCGAAAAAAGAAAGGCCCGTTACCAGGTTATGCGCCGTAAAAAGGGTCAGCATTTTGGAGGCATTGTCGCCGGCCGCCACGTTACGCACGATAACCTGTTCCAGCCGAAGGCTAAGGAGGGTCGTGATAAAGGTCAGCACGGCCAGTGACCAGCTCAGCTCTCCGAATACCGGTTTATCCAGGTAGCGGGAGATGAGCAGGAAGATGAATACCCCCAGGACCTGGTTGCCCAGAACCTGCAGGGTATTCCATGATATATTTTTAACCAGTTCTCTATTCATGAATGCATCGCTGATCCGGCCCTTATTTCACCGGGGCCGCAGTATGTTTCTTTTTCAGGTTAAAATTCCTGGATATGTTAAATCCGAAATAAATATCTCCATTGCCCCAGGAGCCCGTCGTTTGAGTAAGATATTGTGTTTCCAACATGCTCTGGGAATTGCTGAATATCAATTGGAATACATGGCCTCCCGTCTCAATATCCCAACCTAATGAGAATGAATTGCTCACTTTATCTCCATTGAAATGACCAATCTGACCCGATGGCAGGTAATCGTATTCCGCATTTATACTCATTCGTTTCGATATTTTCATACGGCCGCCAATGCCTAAAGCAAAAATGTTGGTCTTATCCGTTGATATATCCTTATAGTTATAACTTAGATAGGTCGGCGCTAATTGCAGGGACAGGTTCCTGCTGATCTTTCTGGCAATCAATAGCTGGCCCGTATATGCTGGCCGGTCTGGGGAAGTCAGGCTCTTTTTAAACAACGAATCTGTTATAATAGTAATAGTGCCCAATACACTTACTGTTACGGGCATGCTGTTGCTTCCGTCCGTTTGCCGGAGCAATTTATACTTCACATAGCCGTCATATGTCTTCAGGTAAGAACTTCTGCCAATTCCCACAGCCAACCGGTCCGAAATACCATAATCGAGCCCAAGACGAAGTGTGGCGCCATCCAGGCCAAAAAAAGCATAAGAGCCGCTGTTTAATCGTCCGAAACGGTGCTGTATTACAAAACTCAATGCCCCTTCGGCAGGCGCCTCAATGGTTTGCATATTGGCAATATGGGTAGCTTTGAAAGTTCCTGTAACATATTGCGGCGTTGTATGCACAGCCATCGAATCATTGAGCATTTTTAATAACGAACTGTCCTGTGCTTGCAGGAAACCGGAAAACAGCAGCAGGCAAAAAAGAGAAAAAATACGTTTCATATTATTTTATTTAGCTGTATTGCAATCAATTTTTACGTGTACATTCATTTCGGCCGCAATTTTATCCCTTACCAATGAGGGAATGGAAATATTAAAATCCTCGGGGTTCAGTTTAAACTCCGCCTTTCCCGATAGCCTTCCGTTATTCACTTCCAATGTAGCTGGCACTTCGATGGCCCTGGTCACATTATGCAGCGTAAGGTTGCCTTTTACCAGGATCTTATATACACCATTACCAGCAAGCGATACATCACCGGTATAGGTGCCCGTAAAATTGGTTTTCGGATATTTGTCGCTTTCTACATAGTTCTCATTAAAATGTTCCTGCATCAGCTCTTTTCTGAAAATGAACCCTTTTAATAACCCGCTGAAGGCGATTTTCTTATTGCCCACGTCTATTACGGCATATACCTGGTTATTCTCAGCGATAATATCTTCCAGAGGCGTCTTGGAATAGAAGCCGATAAAACCCGTCCTGGTCATGTATAACTGGCCGTATGCTGCAGCATTTGTTGTAATGATCAGGCCGATGATTGCAATAATCTTATTCATATTTGTAATTTAATAGGGGAGATTAGGGTTATTAAACCATGCCAAAATTTTGTTGATGTCACATTCCGGGATTTTGGGTTTAAGATAAGGCATACCTATGTAGCCTGGATCATGCCTTATGTTATGAACCGCGAGAGTGTCAATTGCTTTGAAGAAAAGCCAGCTCAAACTGTCATTACCCTGCTCGAAATTGTAACCTGTATTATTGCTAAAGGCCATAGTAGCATTACTATGGCATGCAAAACAATAATTCTGTATAATAGGCAATATATCTTTCCGATACGTCATGTTGGATGTATCGCAGGAATTGGAGGCTCCTCCACTATTTTTGGAACAACCGGCCATTATTATGCCGCATATCAAAAGGCTCAGAAAAAAACAAATTTTTAGTCCCATTGCAACCTATTTTAAATTATAACGGATCAGGTTTTCTACTGCTCTATTACGCAGTCAGCCAGATTTACATCCATCAGGAATCCCGTGCATCTGCCTTTCACACTCACTTTATCGCCGGGTTGCGGGTGCGGGTCCTTGATTTTCTCACCGGGAAACAACTGGCAGTTGACGCCCCCTCCATTGCCGGAGGGAGCAGCCAGGATCCATATCTCCGATTGAGAAGTGTGCTTTATTTCAGCGATCTTTCCTGTCACTTCGATTACTTTTCCCAGGTATTTCCTGTTGGCGCCCTGTTCATCTCCCTGGTATAATCTGACCAGGGAATCGGCGTCGATGGTGAGGGCCACGGTTTCTTCAGCGGCGCTTTGGTGAGGTTTCTGATAAAGATGATATCCCCAGTAAGCAACGACCAGCAGGCACAAGGGTATCCCTACCCAAAAAAAGGTTCTTTTTTTCAGCATGACTTTTAAGCGTTAAATGATTATTACCAGATCCTGCGCGTGATGCCTATATTCAGGCCTGCGCTCATTATAGGCAGACTACCGCTACCCATTCCCGAAAGCGGTATTCTAACGTATGGCTCCAACCGGAGGTTACCGATCTTACCCAGTTTCTGATCGAACCCGATACTCAGGTTGAGTACGGAAAACCAGTAATGGGAAGGTTTTGTGGTATCCCACGGATAAGGCCAGGTATTTCCGTTATACGAATAGGTAGAAACGTAATGCTCACTGGTCATCAGGTAAGTGGACAGGCCGGCGGTGGCAAACCATTTCGTCTTCTCTCCCGAGCTAAGATTATACCTTACATTAATCGGTATTTCCCACATATTACAGGAACCATCCACGTTCAGCAGGTACCAATTGGGATTAGAGGGAGCCTTCCCCTTGAAGTATTCGCCATCCGTATAATACTTTTTGTGGTCGAGATAGGCGCCTGTCTCTATCGCCCATTTCCGGTTGAACTGGTATCCCAGCAGGATCCCGAATGTAGTGCCCATTCCTTTTACGGACTGAAATTTCACCATGCTCAGGTCCGGCGCCACGATAAGGCCTGCATAGAGGAATTTGTTTTTGGCATTCCTGTTATTTTTGACCTTTTTGACTCCACTGCTGTCTTTGGCGGCGACGGCACTATTGTTTGCTTTTACCGTTACGTCCAGGGCGACACCCCCGGTGGTGGGGACCCGCTTATAATTCAGTGCGCTCAAGACCGGATCACGTTCTGCTGCCGGGGGCTGGGATATCCCTCTATTATTCTTTATTCCTGTCGACCGATCGTTTCCTCTCAATGTCGACCGATCGTTTCCTTTCCCTATCACGGGATCATCTTCTCCCTCTGTTACCGGATCATCTTTTCTCTCTGTTACCGGATCGATCTTCCCAGGTTGGCCGGGGTGCTTACCGGAAAGGCGTGTATCGGAAAGGCGTGTATCCTTATGTACGTTGCCTGCAGCAATGTGGTTTTGTCCGCTTGCCGTCACAGGAGCGATTCCTGCCGGAATACTCGAAACGATGCCCGTCTGTGCCCCCGTGATAACCTTTTGTTGAGCCTGTGTGGTCGGGGCAGCCCCTTCCTGGGCCGAAGCCGGGACGCCGGGGGTTACCCCTGCCTGAGCAGGAGCTTGGGTATTGGATTGGGTCCCTGCCGGATTGGAATGGGTCCCTGCCAGAGCCGGAGCTTGCTCAGCGGAATGAGTCCCTGCCGGAGCAGAGGCCTGCGTTTCGGGATTGGTCCCTGCCTGAGAGGGAGCCTGTTGAGACGCCCCCAGCCGGGCGGCGCTTGTTGCCTGGGAATTGTTGTGACTGGCTGCATGCCAGGCATAATATCCCACTCCTCCCAGCGGCAATAGGAGGAAGAGCCAGAAAAATCTCCGCCGTCTCCTCCTGTCTCCCCCTTCCGTATTAGCAGGAGGGATGATCAGGGAACGGTCTTTATCCAGGTCGGCAGCCACCTTATCCCAATTGGCGCTATCCGTTCTGAGCGGGTATTTGTCAGAGGCCCGCTTAAAGAGATCGTCTATATCATTGCCATTTACGTTTGACATAAAATTGTTTCACTGTTTTCTGCGGCCAAAGCCTTTTGCAAATGAGCGCGGGCCTTGGAAAGGTTTGACTTAGAAGTGCCTGTCGTGATACCCAGCATCTTTGCGATCTCAGGATGGGAATATCCCTCGATCACATGCAGGTTGAATACCATACGATAGGCTGGGGGCAGGTTTTTTACCAAACACATTAATTCTTTATAAAGCAATGAATTATCCGATGATTGTCCGTCGTCCTTATGTTCCCAGATATGTTCGGGTATCGCATAGGTCTGTTGATTATTCATTTCCCGCCGCATATAGTCGATGGAGGCGTTGATGACCACCCTGCGGATCCAGCCGATCAGCAGCATTTCCACCTTGTCCTTGTCCCGGACCTCGAAACGGCTGAAATTCCGGAACATCTTCAAAAAACCGTCATGCGTCACTTCCACAGCCTGCTCATAGGTATTGACATACCGGAAAGCAATTTTCAGGCAAAGGCCATAATATTGGTCGTACAATAGCTGCTGGCATTGCCGGTCCTGCTGTGCGCACCCTGTGATTATATGAAGCAATTTTTCCAAATCTCCCTGCTTTCCTAAATAAGAATGAATATGTTATAGTGTAAACGCCGTGTTCTTTCAAGGGGTTGCCTGAGGGTTTTTAAGAATCCTGTTTTAGATCCCTGCCAGGATCTTTACCGTAACCAGCAATTGCCCGGTATGGCGCTGGGTATGCTCAGCCGCATGGACCAATAGCCCCAATACGGTAGAAGGGAGCTGCGCCCGTCCTACTCCCCGGGCTTCTGTCAGGGTCTGCTCCGGAATCTGTTTTAATTGTGCTAATGACTTGTCTACCTCTCTGTTAAATCGATCTACCAATTCCCGGACCAGGGATCCATCTCTTACCGTGGCCTCTTCAGGGTCGGGCTTCCCTTCGGCAGCCAACGCGGCTAATTGCTCCCCATTTAAGGCCTGCCCCGCCGCATAGGTGAACAGCCTGTCCAGCACTCCCGCCAGGTGCTGCAGATGAAAGCCGGGAGAGGCCACCCCGGCAGGACGAGCCCAGAGATGCTCCTCCGGAAACTCCCGCATCAGCGCCGTCACTTCTTCCCGTGCCTGCATCAAGGCATGGGCGACCGGTTGCAGCAAGCCGGGGATACCGGCGACAGGTCCCCGCAGCCAAACTTCCCGAATAGCTTTTGTACTCATAAAAAAATACTTGAAACCACCTGCCAAATTACCATTTTTTTAGCCAATGATCCTGTATATGGGTTTATCGGCTAAATTTGAGCCACAAATCGCTGAACCATATGCTTTCCGACAAAAGAAAGACCGCATTTATTTCGGGGAGCGCCTATGAATAGGGAAACTTTGGGGATGGCGGGAAAATGTTCAAAGCCCCTCCACTAACAGATCTCCAGGTCCGCCAGGACATCCTTCCGGAGCGGCTCGCTGGCGACGATCGTCACCGTAGACGGTAAGGCATTCCGGTATTGCTCACCGATGGAAATGTTCATATTCGGCAAATACACGAATTTATTGTCAAAGGAGTGGATACGATCGATGGAAACGATATACCCTCTGTGTACCCTGCAGAACAGATGGGAGGGCAGGATCTTTTCCCATTGCTTAAGCGTTATCAGCACCATGGCTGACCGGTCCGTTAATACCAGCCGGGTATAATTTTTACGGGCTTCAATATAGAGAATATGGTGAAAATCCACTTTCACATTCCTGCCATCCTGGCGAATAAAGAAAAATGATTGCACGTGCTATTGTTTTATTGCAAGAAAATAGAATCAGTCAAACTACGACGAGTGGTTGTCTGAAGAGAGAGGGTCTACAATAAATAAGAAATAAGGCTAGTCACGCGGATCAGCGGCCAGTGACTCCATGAGGAGCACATAATTAATACGCTTATCTGAGAAGTATTTTGATGGATAGTCAGGCCTCAAGGATGTCCATTTAACTACCAAAATAAATAATATTACTTAGTTAAAAAAAAATATCCTCCTAAATTCCGGATTTCTTCCTGGACAAAACCTTCATATAACTCGTAGGTGGCGATCATAGTTACCAGGTAATCATGGGAGGTGGCGGTCTCCGGATCGAGGCCATGTACCCTGCCCTGCAGGAGGGGCACGGTATTGTTGGCTGCTCTTACAAAGTATTCGTTATCCTTGTCCGAAGCCCCTTCCCGCATATAACGGCAGAACTCTTCGTTATTTTCATAGAACCGTTCCATTTTCCGTAACTCCCACTTCCAGAAGCGCCCCTGTTCCAGGGCATCGTTCACCGGCATGAACAACAGGGCATGATAACGATGGGTGTAATACTCGATACGGGCGGTGAAAAGAGGTTTCACCTTTTTAAAGAAGTAGATCTCCTCTTCAGGAGTCCGGAAATCATGCTTTTTTACCAGTTGCTTTATCTTAGCCCAATAATCCAGGCTGCACTTGAAACAAGCTTCTATCTTTTCCATATCAGGCTTTTCCGAATCCTGGTATAAGGACGTTGCCGTCAATAATTGCTGATGGTATTCCTGGTAGTCAGGTGACATAGTATCTAAAGGAGGTTTAAAACTGATAGCAAAGCGGACCGATGCCCGCTTGCGGAAGGCACCGAAGCAGACCACAGATCGCCGGCCAGGGCCCATCACAACAAAAACAGCAAGGGCTTTGTAGAAACAAACCCCTGTTGGGACCAACGCGGTCACATGAGAAAACACTACACTTTATATAACTAAAAACAACGATTTTCTTTGAAATAGCATCAGGAGGCAGCCAGGTCGGGGACGTACTGGTTAAATGATTACGGATGTTAAATTAGAAAATTCCTGTTCAGCCTTCAGAAAAAATACATAAAACCCCTTAAAGCCTACACGAATCGTCTTTTTATGTCTATGAGTACCGGGCTGACAATGCTACTGCAGGAAACCCGCTAGGGCCAGGGAGGGAGCCCTACCTCAAAAATTAAGGGTTGGAACGGGCTGAAAATCAATGCAAAAAATAAAAATAGGGAAAATGCTATTTATATGTAAATTCGTCCATAATTTGCAAAAAAAAGCCCCATGTAGAAACAGAGGGCGCTAACGATTGCTTGCCATATGAAAAAAGGTAGTAATATCTTTTTGGCTGATTAACTCAGCTTTCCTTAAGCCGATATAGTCGGCTGGTCCGAAGGACCGACATAAGTTCACGAATGAGCCTCTAACGAATGCCTGCTAAACGATTGCTGCCATATTTTTAACTCATTCTCTATAGCAAATGTAGGCTACGCAGGCTTACTCTTCTAATCAACTTATGGAAGAATTAATTATGTCAAAATGATATTTTCAGTATTACAATCCCCTGCCGGGTTGAGTTTAAGGATAATTACATCATTATGGCCAACAGGTTTTCAGATACCTTATTCCAGTTAATACATTCTCTCGAAAAGTCCGAAAAAAGGCATTTCAAGCTTTATATAAAACGCAGCTCCACTAAAGAAGATCTAAAGATCGTCCAGTTATTCGATGCCCTGGACAAAATCAGCGACTACGACGAGAAGGTCCTGCTCAAGAAGCTGCCCGGCATTGAAAAACCCCAGCTGTCCAATCTAAAAACGCATCTCTACAAGCAGATCCTGGCCAGCCTCCGGTTATTAAAGAGTGCGGATAGCATTGATCTTCAATTGAATGAATCATTTGACTATGCCCATATCCTTTACAAAAAAGGATTGTTCCAGCAAAGTCTGAAGCTTATCGACCGCGCCAAAGAAACGGCGAGGGCCAACCAAAAGTTCAATTTCCTCGCCCAGGCCCTGGCCCTGGAGAAAAGGATCGAGACCCTGCATATTACCCATAGTATGCAAATGAGGGCAGAACAATTGTCCGCCGAATCCCTGGAAGTGACCGCCCGGATCGATATGATCGCCAGGCTTTCCAACCTGGCCCTGCTGGTATATAGCTGGTATATCAAGAACGGGCATGCCCGTAATGAGAAGGACGAGGCGCGCATCAAAGAATTCATGGAAGAGCAATTGCCCCCGGCCGTCTGGGAACAAAAAGGTTTTTATGAAAGGCTCTACCTCTACCAGATCTATAACTGGTATGCTTTTATCCGGCAGGACTTCCTGATGTATTACCGCTACTCTCAGAAATGGCTGGACCTTTTTGCAGAGGACCCCCTGATGGTGAGGGTAGAGACCGGGCACTATATCAAGGCCTTGCACAATCTGCTCAACGCGCATTTTGACTTGCGGAACCACCAGAAATTCGAGAGTACCCTGCAACAGTTCGAGATCTTTGCCCTGACGGACAGGGTCCGGGAAAATGACAACTTCCGCATCCAGTCCTTCGTATATATCACGACCGCCAAGATCAACCAGGTATTCATGAAAGGCACGTTCAAAGAGGGGCTGCTCATGGTGCCGGATATCGAGCAAAAATTGGAGGAATACGATCTTTTCATCGACAGACACCGTATCCTGGTGTTGAACTATAAAATAGCTTCCCTGTATTTTGGCAGTGGCGACTATGGCACTTGCATAGATTACCTGCAACGGATCATCAATGACCAGGTGGATATGCGGAACGATCTGCAGTGTTATGCCCGTGTCCTGCACCTGATGGCCCACTTTGAATTGAAGAACTTCGAACTGATGGAGTCCCTGACCAAATCAGTGTACCGCTTCATGGCCAAAAAAGAAACCCTCACCCGGGTGGAGGAGGAAATGTTCAAATTCTTACGTACTTCCTTCCAGACTTCCCGTCATAGCCTCAAAGCGGAATTCGAAAAATTCCTGGAAAAGATCAAACACTTCGAGAAGAACCGGTTTGAAACCCGCGCTTTCGCCTACCTCGACCTGGTATCCTGGGTAGAAAGTAAGGTCTACCAAAAGCCCATGAGCGAGATCATCCACGAAAAATACAAGCTGGGTCGGAAAAGGGTGTATCCGGGGACAATGACCAGCGCTGCCGAATAAAAAATTCGGGGCCCCTTCAGCCCAGGTTTAAAAATTAAATACATTTTTTGTAAGCTACTCCTTATATTGCTCTATAGCGGAGATCTATAAAGCATTTTTCTCATGGAGCAACCTGACAACGATCTTATACTTCAATTTAACCATGGCGATACCGAGGCATTTACGGCTATCTATAATAACTATTACCTCACCCTCTATTATTTTGTCAAAAAGTTCATACCCGAACGGGAAGACGTGGAAGATATAACGGCCGATATCTTTATCAAGCTATGGAGGATGCATGCCAATTTCGATAATATAAAAAACATCGAAGCATTTCTGTATATCACCGGCAGGAATGCCTGCCTTGACTTTCTTCGGTATCTGCAAAGGCATGACGAGAAACAAAAAGAACTACTGCATATCCTGTTGAAGGACTCAGTTGAAGGAGTTCAGGAAGATCTAAAAGCAGAGATATTAAAGTCAATCTATAAAGAAATAGAAAAGTTGCCCAGAAGCTGCCGGAATGTTTTTAAAATGGCTTATCTCGAAGAGATGTCCAATAGTGAGATCGCCGAGCATCTGCAGATCAACAATCAGTCCGTACGAAATCATAAGCAGCGAGCCATCAAACTATTACGTATAGCCCTTTTGAACGGGAAACATACTGTTTAGTGCCATCATCAGCATCTATTTTTATCTCCTTCGCATATCTGGATGATATTCTCTTATTATCTGTTCATTAAGTAATTTTTAATTTTTTATACTTTTTTTGAGTACAAACTGAGTTTTTACCGTCTTTATTATATAAAGGTCTACCAGTCACAAACAGTTGTTTCAGGATCAGGTTAAAATTTAATAATGGCAGTAGCTATCAGCAGGATTAGAGATTTGATTATTAAGCACATTCACTATCTCCACCCTCTTGCTTCGGGTAATATCTCATCTGGCAATAGTTTCTTTTCTGCTATTTTATATAACACGCTGACTACACCGCGCGCTGGACAGTTTCAGGTGATCTTACGGGACAGATCGAAAGTCTGGTTCAATAGCGAAAACAGCCTGCGATACTCCACTGCCTGGCAAAGAGAATACTTTCATTTTACGAATGAAGATATCGAAAAAGTATTCCTGCAGTTGGAGCGTTGGTATGATGTCGAAGTTGTTTAAGCAACTAGGGAAAAAGGATCTGCATTTCCAGATCGATGGTAAGAAGTTGATCGTTTCAAAATAATAGCCTTAGCCATTAAACATTTCTGAAAGTCGTGGAGACAAGCCAAAGATGCAATCCATCTTTAGTCTCTCCTATATTTTAAACTTTAAAATTCACGAACATGTACAGCTACAAACAACCATACCTGACTCGGCCAGGTTAAATAACCTTCTCTTCTACTAGGAAGCCTATAAAAGAAAAAACCGGAAGTGCTACCAACACTCCCGGCAGATACTCAGGTATTCCCAAACAGATCGGCTAAGATTCTTTTTGTTTACACCCAAACATCGTAAGGTATGAATTTTACTTTTCAGGTATACAATCCTGCAGGGATGAGTATATCAATCCTAGCCAAACAAATGATAATGAGACCTGTACTTATGGTCTCCTCATTGTCGAAACAAGTTTTGCGGGCTATGCGGCTATCTGTATTTTTACTAATAGCCTCCGCGATCCAGGTGGACGCCGCCGCCTATTTCCAAACTTTCAGCTTCACAGGAAAAAACGTTCCGCTAAAAACCGTTTTTGCGCCCATCAAGAAACAGACCGGTTACGGGTTTTTTTTTAAGAATGGCGAGGCTATGCTGCAATCTTACTACGCCGTCACCCTCGACGTGAAAAATGACTCGTTAGAATTATTCCTAAAGGTTTGTCTGAACAATCAGCCTTTCGAATGTCGTGCTAAAGGGAAAGCCATTTTTATTAAGAAAAAAGAGGGGGTTGTAATCATCGTTCCTTTATTTGCGACGGATGTCTCCAAGATCAAAAGGAGGGTGAAAAATTCGCATAAGAAGCTGTTAATCAAAGCAAATGTGAAGATAAAAAGGGGTAGGCATAGGACGCAAAGAAAAACAAAAAAGACGCATCTTGATCTAAACTTATACGTCACTTTACTCAAATGTCTAAGTGTTACCATTGCCCTAATACTCAACCATCTGTATATATACCAAAAATATACAAAAAGAAGGGCTCGTAAAAGAGTGGGTGCCGAGGGAGAAAAAGACATGTAAAATGAATTCTGTCCCATAGTACTTTTCATCGAGTTAAAACAGGCGGCGTTGGTTGCATTTTAAGGGCGCGCGCCCCTTTTTATTCCGAAAAATATCATAGATCTGCCTTTGGGCTGTTATGGATCTGCAGGACCAAAGGTTTTTGGACCGGAAGAGGCCTTATCCTAAAAGCGCTAGTGCCGTCCCAGGGTTAAAAAATTAATCTTATTTTTGCCGTTAGCTTCTTATATTAGCAACAACAATTCGTATTAGACCCTCTCCTATCAGGACACCTATTCAACCTGTCGGCTGAGTCCGGCGCTATCGGTCCGGGACCAACCATCCAATACAGCCCTTTATTTACCTATTTCTTGCGATTGCCATACTGAGATCCGCAAAGCATTTATTCTGATGGAGCAACCTGACAACGATCTTATACTTCAATTTAACCATGGTGATACCGAGGCATTTGCGGCTATCTATAATAAGTATCACCTCACCCTGTATTACTTTGTCAAAAGGTTTATCCCCGAGCGGGAAGACGCGGAAGATATAACGGCCGATATCTTTGTCAAACTATGGAAGCTACACGCCAATTTCGACAGCATAAAAAACATCGAAGCCTTCCTATATATCACCGGCCGCAATGCCTGTCTCAATTTCCTGCGGCACCTGCAAAAGCAACATGAAAAACAGAAGGAATTACTGCACGTACTGTTGCAGGAACCGGCGGAAGGGATTTTACAAGAGGACCTAAAGGCCGAAGTATTAAAATCCATTCATAAAGAAATAGAGGGCTTGCCCCGGAGCTGCCGGAGGGTCTTTAAGATGGCCTACCTGGAAGGACTATCCAATGGCCAGATCGCCGAAATCCTGCAGATCAACAATCAGTCCGTGCGCAATCATAAACAACGAGCCATCAAGCTATTACGTATAGCTCTCCTCAATAAGAACGTCCTGGCAAGCGCCTTCATCGGCCTCTATTTTCACCTCCTTCGCACTCTTGGATAACATTTTCTTGTTATCTGTTTATTAAGAAATTTTTAAATTATTGTCATTTTTTTGAGTACAAAATGACATTTCAGTGTCATTATTCTGTAAGGGTCAACCAATAACCAACTGTTGCTTTAATGAGTAGCAGGCTAAAATTCCATAATGCCAGTAGCTATCCACAGGATAAGAGATCTGATTATCAAGCATCTGAAAGAGGAAATAACGGAAGACGAATACCAGGAGTTACAGTCGTGGGTTCATCAGTCGGAAGAAAATTCCGTTTTATATAGCGAGTTGACAAATCCTGATTCTTTAGAGGAAGCGATAAAGGAATCTTATGATTTAGGAATAAGTATCCGGATGAAGATCGACGCCCGGTTGGCAGCTGCAAATCACCCGACTGTCAAAACCGAAGAAGCAAAATTAGTTTACCTCCTGCCGCCCGCGCGCCGCAAAAAAACCTGGATCTATGCAGCCGCTGCCTGCCTCCTGGTATTATTTACCGGCAGTTATTTCTGGCTTACCCGTCTCTCCCACCCTGCTTTGGCTGAGCATACGGCTTCCCCATCGAAGAATGACGTAGCTCCCGGAAGCAATAAAGCTGTACTGACCCTTGGCAATGGCTCTACGATCGTATTGGAGAATACCTCCAACGGCAATCTCGCTGTACAAGGCGCTTCCCGCGTTTCAAAAGATAAGAATCTACTGGCTTATACGGCGGCGACAAGCGATGCCTCCGGCTCTGGAAAAACACCCGCTTCCGCTATTATATACAATACGCTGACCACTCCCCGCGCCGGGCAGTTCCAATTGATCCTGCCGGATGGATCCAAGGTCTGGCTCAATAATGCCAGCAGTCTGCGCTACCCTACCGCCTTCACCGGCAAGGACCGGGAGGTCACGCTTAATGGGGAGGCCTATTTCGAAATAGCGAAAGATGCAGCGAAGCCTTTTATCGTGCGGGTGAATGAACTGGCCATTAATGTATTGGGCACCAGCTTTAATGTGATGGCTTATGGGGATGATCCGGCCGTCAAGACAACTTTGTTGACCGGAAAAGTATCGTTGGCAGCGGGTAGCAAGCAGTCGGTGCTGGCGCCGGGAGAGCAGGCGGTTATAAGCCGGGAAGGGAATTGGAAGGTTATGAAGGGCGTGGATGTGGACGAAGCGATTGCCTGGCAGCGGGGCTATTTCCATTTTACGCATGAAGATATCGGAGGAGTGTTGCGTCAGTTGGGGCGTTGGTATGATGTCGAAGTCACCTTCACGATTCCGGTACCGGACTATACATTCGATGGGGAGATTGGGCGGGACCTGAGTTTATCCTCCATCCTTAAGCACCTGGAAAAAAAGGATCTGCATTTCCAGATCGATGGTAAGAAGTTGATCGTTTCAAAATAATAACCTTAGTCTTTAAAACCTCTGAAAGCCTTGTTTACCGATTGCCTTGTCCGTATTTTTTACCTGAACTTTTAAACTCAACCACCATGAACAACTGCAATCAACAAAGCTCTATTCGATCAGACTAAATAAACCTCCTCCTTTTCCCGGGATGCCGGCAAAATAAAAACCGGAAGTGCTACCAACACTCCCGGCGGATATTCAGGTATTCCCAAACAGATCGGCTAAGATTCTTTTTGTTTTACACCTAAACACCGTAAAGGTATGAATTTTACTTTTCAGGTAGACAACCCTGCAGGGACGGATATGTCTTCCTCACCGAAACAACTGATAATGAGAGCAGTCCGTGGGGTCGTCCACCCGATTGCTGCATTACCGAAACAAGCACTTTTGTTTATGCAACTATCTGCATTTTTACTGTTGGCCCTCGGGCTCCAGGTGAGCGCCGCCACCTACTCCCAGACGGTCAGTTTCACGGGAAAGGACGTTCCGCTCAAAACCGTCTTAGCCTCCGTCAAAAAGCAGACGGGCTACGGTGTCTTTTTCGAAAACGG
>WNFI01595625.1_pt1 | contig 47170 bp, 49 predicted proteins | sample 5400471 | NCBI WGS metagenome assembly WNFI01 (sample SAMN13153348, study PRJNA577476) | soil metagenome | isolation source: 100 cm saprolite on Douglas fir-dominated hillslope | place: USA:California | collected 2013-09-17
CGTAGCGGTTGTAGGCGGCGCCCGGGGTCGGCAGCGTGCCGTGCACCCCCCAGTACGTAACCACCACGCGGCTCGAGACGATCTCCATGATCGACGGCAGCAGCATGTCGCGCTGGAAGGGCTTCGCTATGTAGCCGTCGGCGCCGAGCTCCCTGGCGCGCCGGCGGTCGAACTCGTAAGTCTTTGCCGACAGCACGATGATCTTCATGTCGGCGAGCTCCGGGCGTCGCCGCAGCTCGCGGGTAAGCTCGAAGCCGTCCATGCCCGGCATCATGATGTCGGTGATGACGCAGTCGGGTTCCGACGCCGGGATGCGCGCGAGCGCCTCGGCCGCGGAGGCGCAGCTCTCGACGCGGTGCCCGGCGCCTTCGAGGACGCGCTCGAGCAGCGAGAGAACCTCGGCGTCGTCGTCGACCACGAAGAATTTCATTTAGACTTTGACTCCCTCCCCCCAAGCCGAATGGTAACAGCCCTCTACGACCAGTTGACCGGCGGATGCACGCGCTTCCTGCGCGTCGACGAGCTGTGCCGGCTCGCCGCGCAAGCCTCCCCCGAGCTGCTGCCCGGCGAGAAGGAGCTTAAGGCGGAGGCCGGCCTCGCGCAGCGCGACAAACGCGGACTGGAGAAAAAGCAGGGCGCGTTCCTCGCCCGGGTTCTGGCCGATCCGCGGGCCGGGACACATCTTTGCCACGCCATGCTGCTGCCGAGAGAAGACTCGCGCGGCAGGTTGACCGAATACGAGAGCAAAGGCGAAATCGATCTCGGTACGGTGCACCTGCGGCGCCAAGGCAAGGCTTCCATCGTCACGATGCGCAATCCGCGCTATCTCAATGCGGAGGACGAGTCGACGCTCGGACCGCTGGAAATGGCGATCGACCTCGCGACGCTCGACTCGCAGACCGAGGTATGCGTGCTGCGCGGCGCCGAGGTGGAGCATCCCAAATACGCCGGCCGCAAGCTGTTCGGCGCCGGCATCAACCTCACCCACCTCTACCAGGGAAGGATCCGCTATCTCTGGTACATCATTCGCGACCTGGGGCTGGTCAACAAGCTCTATCGCGGAGTTGCCTCACCCGATTTACCGCCGGAGGAAGGAGGCATTGAAAAACCGTGGATCGCGGCGGTGGAAGGCTTCGCGATCGGCGGCCACTGCCAGATTCTGCTTGCGGTGGACTACACCATCGCCGCGCAAGACGCCTACCTGTCGCTGCCGGCGCGAAAGGAAGGGATCGTGCCGGGCGCCGCGAACCTGCGCCTGCCGCGCTTCGTCGGCGACCGCGTCGCGCGCCAGGCGATCATGGCGGAGCGGCGCTTCGAGTGCGCAAGTCCGGAGGGACGGCTGATCTGCGACGAAACCGTGCCGCCCGCCGAGATGGATGCGGCGATTTTACGGGTGGTCGAAAAACTTACCGGCTCCGGCGTGGTGAGCGCGGCGAGCAATCGCCGCGCCTTTCGCATCGAGCAGGAGCCGCTCGATGCCTTCCGGCGCTATATGTCGGTCTACGCCCGCGAGCAGGCGCACTGCCACTTCAGCCCGGCGCTGATTGCGAACCTCGAGAAAAACTGGGATGCGGCGAACCGCCGCGGTTGAGCTCCAGGCTCCTGCTGTACCGGGACATCGCAAAGCAGAAAACGAAGTAGACCAGGCCTGCGAAAAGGTAGGCCTCGACGCCGAAGCCGTTCCAGGCAGGCTCGTTGAGCGATACCGTGATGGTCGAAAGCAGGTCGAACAAGCCGATGATGACCACGAGCGAGGTGTCTTTGAACAGGCCGATGAAGGTGCTGACGAGCGGCGGCACGGAGACCCGCAGCGCCTGCGGCAGGATGACGTAGCGCATCCTCGTCCAGTAGGGAAGCCCCAGCGCCATCGCCGACTGCGACTGGTGGCCCGGGATCGCCTGCAGGCCGCCGCGCACCACCTCGGCCAGATAAGCGGCGGCGAACATGATCAGCGCGATCTGCGCGCGCAGCAGCTTGTCGATCGACACGCCGGAAGGCAGGAACAGCGGCAGCATTGCAGAGGCCATGAACAGCAGCGAGATGAGCGGCACGCCGCGTATCAGCTCGATGTAGGCGACGCACAGCCCCTGCACCGCGGGCATGTCCGAGCGCCGCCCCAGCGCGAGCAGGATCGAGAGCGGAAAGGCGAAGGCGATGCCGAACGTTGCGAGGAGCAGCGTGAGCGTGAGGCCGCCCCAGCGCTCGTTCTCCACGTAAGGCAGACCGAATACTCCGCCCCACATGAGCACGCCCATGACCGCCAAACCGCCGAGCCAGGCCAGCGCCAGCCACCATTTCCAGAAAATTTTCATTGAACTGAAGATCCACAGGCAGATCAGGATCGCGCTCGCGAGCCCTGGCCGCCAGTGCTGCTCGTACGGGTAGGTGCCGAACAGGATGAAGCGGTGCTTCTCGGCGACGAACCCCCAGCAGGCGCCGTGCGCCGCGCGGCAGGCCTTCGAATCCGCCTGCCAGACCGCGTCGAGGAACGCCCAGCCGACGAAGGCGGGAACGGCTTTCCAGAGCACATACAGGATGATGACGGTGAGCAGCGCGTTGCCCCACGACGAGAAAAAATTCTGCTTGATGAATTTCATCTGATGCGCGCGTTGTACCAGTTCATGAGCGCCGCGATCGCGAGGCTGACGGTAAGGTAGGCCGCCATGATGATCGCCACGCCCTCGATCGCCTGCCCGGTCTGGTTGATGGTGGTGTTGACGATCGCGACGAAGTCCGGGTAGCCGATCGCGACCGCGAGCGAGCTGTTCTTGATCACGTTCAGATACTGGCTGGTGAGCGGCGGCACGATGAGGCGCAGCGCCTGCGGCAGCACGACGTGGCGCAGCGTGGCACCCCGGGGCAGGCCGAGCGCCCGGGCGGCATCGACCTGGCCCCGGTCCACCGCCAGGACCCCGGCGCGCACGATCTCCGCGATGAACGCGCCGGTGTAGATCACCAGCCCGATCAGCAGGGTCGCGAACTCGGGCGAGAGATGGCCGCCGCCGGCGAAATTGAACCCTTCGAGAACGGGGGTGCTGCCCGGCAACGGAAAAAAAATCCCCCTGCTGGAGAGAAACACCCCGGGAAGCGGCTGCAGCGCCTCGCGCGCCGGCGGCAGCAACTCGGCGAGCACCGCATACCAGAAGAACAGCTGCACCAGCAGCGGCACGTTGCGGATGAACTCGACGTACAGCGTGCACAGGCTTTTCAACAAGAGATTATTCGATAAGCGGCACAAGCCGATCGCCGTGCCGAGCGCCGTGGCGAGCGCGACGCCGACCAGCGCCACCCGAAAAGTGTTCGTCAGCCCGACAACCATCGCCTTCAGGTAGCTGTCGGCGGCGCTGTACGTCAGGAACGCCGACTCGCCGATCTCGAAACCCGCCTCGCGGCCGAGAAACGCGAAGCCGCTCGCGATGTTGCGCGCGGCGAGGTTATCGAGGGTATTGGAGACGAGGTACCAGGCCAGAAGAAGCGCGAACCCTATCGCGCCCCCCTGGGAAACGAGCCTCTTCACTTATCGATTTATCTTATGGGCGGCGAGTACATCAATCCGCCGTCTTTCCACAGCGCGTTCTGTCCGCGCTCGAAGCCGAGCGGCTTGAGGTTCGCCTCGAAGGACTCGCCGTAGTTGCCGACCTGCTTGACGATGTTGTAGGCCCATTTGTTGTCCAGGCCCAGCATCTTGCCGAAATCTCCGCTGGCGCCGACGAAGCGCTGCACCGCCGGGTCCTTGCTCGACAGCGCCTGGTCGATATTCCTGGAGCTGAGGCCCATCTCTTCGGCTTCGATCATCGCGAACAGCGACCACTTCACGATGTCGAACCAGCGGTCGTCGCCGTGGCGCACCAGGGGGCCGAGCGGCTCCTTCGAGATGACCTCGGGAAGGATGACGTGATCGGCGGGATTGGAGGCGCGCGAGCCGCGGATCGAGACCAGCCCCGAGATGTCGGTGGTGTACGCGTCGCAGCGGCCGGCGAAGTAGGCGTTCTCCAGCTCCTCCCGCTTCTCGATGACCACCGGCTTGAACGTCATGCGGTTGGCGCGGAAGTAGTCGGCGAGGTTGAGCTCGGTCGTCGTTCCCGGGAGCACGCAGACCGTGGCGCCGTTCAGCTGTCTCGCGCTCTTGACGTTCAGCTTTTTCGGCACCATGAATCCCTGGCCGTCGTAGAAGTTGACGCCTACGAAGTTGAAGCCGAGGCTGGCGTCGCGCGACAGCGTCCAGGTCGTGTTGCGCGAGAGCAGGTCGACCTCGCCCGATTGCAGCTGGGTGAAACGCTGCTGCGCGGTCGACGGCGTATAGCGGACTTTGGCGGCGTCGCCGAATACCGCCGCCGCGACGGCGCGGCAGACGTCGATGTCTATTCCCCGCCAGACGCCTTTCGAGTCCGGCTGCGAGAAGCCGGCAAGGCCGGTATTGGTGCCGCAGGCGACGAAACCCTTGCTGCGCACGGAATCGAGCGTGGATTGCGCGGCGGCAAGTACGGAAAAAAGGCTGAGGAAGATGCTTATCGAGAACTTCATGTCTGTCCTCCGTCGAGTAGGAAATCGCGTACGATCGCGATCTGATCGGCGTGCATCAGGGTCGGCGCGTGGCCGACCTCGGGAATTTCCACCACCCTGGCTTTTGGCCCGCGGCTAGTCATTTCCTGTGTGGTTTTTTTTGATAACAAATCTGAATTTGCACCGCGCAGCACCAGCGTCGGGCAGCGAATCGCGTCGTAGTGATGCCACAGCTCCTGCGCGTCGCTGTGGGGGCCGAAGGGAGCGCAGACCGTGCGAATGTATTTTTCAGCTTCTTCAAAAGTCTGAAAAACCGGAGCTCGGCCTACGTAGCTGCCGATACGCTCCAGCGCCGCTTTGGCGACCACCGGCCCGGCGTCGTTGAGCACCAGCCTTTTCACCGGCGTGCCGCTCTGCGCCGCCAGCGCCATGCCGATCAGGCCGCCCATGGAAGTGCCCAGCCAGTTCACCGTCTCGACGTCGAGACGCGAGATGAGTGTGACCAGGTCGCATACATACTGCGGCGTCGCATAGAGCATCGGGTCGGCAAGGCGGTCTGAATCGCCGCGCCCGGCGACGTCGGGGCACACCACCCTGAACTGGCTGCACAGCGCCCGCGCGAGAGCGTCAAAGTCGCGCGCACAGCGCGTCAGGCCGTGCACGCACACCAGCACGTCACGGTTGCGCGGATCGCCCCATTCGAGGTAGGCGATGCGGTGCAACCCTTTCGGAGAGATGCACTGAACGGAGCGCCGCCTGGGCTCCGGGACGGCGCCGGTTTCAGGCATCTTTCTTTTCGATTTCCCGCTCGACGAGCTTGCCGGCCTCGATCACGGCGCGGCCATGCACCACGTCCTTGTCCACGCCTTGCACCCAGCGGGCCTCGACGCGCAGCTCGGGGAAGTCGGCCGAGGCCTGGACGAAGACGGGAAAAGGAATGCCGAGCTTCGGCTCGAAGCGGTATTCGAGCACGCCCTCGGCGTGGTGCTCGGTGTAGTCCTCGGCGTCCATGTCGCGCACCATCAGCCAGCGCAGGCGCTCGCGGAAGTCCGCGAGCCGCCCGACGCCGGTGATGCGTACGACGGCGGTGAACACGCCTTGCTGCCGGTCAAGCTGCCGCCATCAGGCGCCGTACTTGAAGGACAGGGCAAGCCGCGCGCGGAACTGCGTGACCTTGCCGTTCTCGATCTTTACGTCGAGCTTGCTGATCTCCGCGATGCGCAGGTCGCGCAACGATTTCGAAGCCGTCTTGACTGCGTTGCGCACCGCGTCCTCCCACGAATTGCCGCTGGTGCCGATGACCTCCGTGACCCGGTAGACCGCGTTATTGCCTTTCGCCATGGCTCGCTCCTCTTCCTTCGGTGATTGGTGGTGGTCGCGGGGGAATCCCGCCAGACAATTCTATACGCGCGGCGGCGCGCGCCAATAGCGGGGCCGCAGGCTGCGCTCGGCGCCGACCAGGACGTCCTTGCCGGTCAGCAGGACCTCGACTGCGCCATCGGTATCGGTGCGCAGGATGGCGGCGCCCGCAGCGCGGTAGCGCTCGAGAACTTCGCCGCTGGGATGGCCGAAGCGGCTGCGGTACCCGACCGGCACCACCGCCCAGCGCGGCGCCACGGCGGCGATGAATTCCGGGGTCGACGAAGTGCGGCTGCCGTGGTGCGGGACGAGCAGCACATCGGCCCTGAGAGATTTTGCCCTTTCAACGAGAGCATTCTCCGACGCGCGCTCGATGTCCCCGGTGAGCAGCATCGAGCCTCCCGCGGCCTCGATCCGCAGCACGCAGCTCAGATCGTTCCTGCGCAAGGCCTTCATTCCGGACTCCGGATGCAGGAATTCGAACTTCACCCCGTCCCACTGCCAGGCGCTGCCCGCGGCACAGCGTCGGGGGGCGCCCGGCAATGCATTGAGCGGATGCCTGTCGGGCAGCGACGAGGCGAGCGTGTCCACTTCGACGCTTTCGAGAACCGTCAGCGCGCCGCCGATATGATCCAAGTCCTCGTGGCTGAGCACCATGGCGTCGAGCCGCGACAGGCCCGCGCCGCGCAACGCGGGCAGCACGATGCGCCCGCCGCTGTCAGCCTCCGGGCCGAACGCGGGCCCGGCATCGTAGAGCAGCGCGCGGTTCGAGGTGCGCACCAGCACCGCCAGCCCTTGCCCGACGTCGAGCGTGGTGATCCACGCCTCGCCCGCGGGCGGCGCACCGGGAACGAGCGCGAACGCAGGCGCCATCAAGAAAGCCCCGCCGAAGCGCCATGGAAACCCGCGCGGCGCCAGCAGCCAGGCGACGCCGGCGAGCGCGAGCAGCACGCTCCAGAGCGCCGGCACATGCTGCTCCCAGAGCGCGCCGGGGAGCGCCGAGCACCATTCAAGAAACTGCAGCAGCCACTCGATGAGCCACACGCCGAGCTGCAGGAAAAGCTCGAGAGGAAACACGGCCGCGAGAAGCGCGAGCGGCGTCACGACCACCGACACCACCGGGATGGCAACTGCGTTTGCCAGCGGCCCGGCGACCGAAACCTGGCCGAAAAGCAGCAGCGCCGCCGGCGCGAGGCCGAGCGTGATCGCCCATTGCACGCGGCCCCATTGTGCAAACTTCGGCGCGATCTTCGGCCCCGCGCCGGCCCAGCCGCTTTCGACGTAGAAGATGAGCAGCACGGCGCCGAACGACAGCCACAGCCCCGGCGCAAGCGGCGCCCAGGGATCGGTGGCGACGACGGCAGCCAGCGCGAGGGCGAGGATCCGCATCGGCGACGCGATGCGCCCGGACCACAGCGCGAGCGCCACCACGGTCACCATGTAGAACGTGCGCTGCGCGGGCACGGCGAAGCCTGCCAGTAGCGTATAGCCGAGCGCGCCCGCGATCGCCGCCGCGGCCGCCGCCTTGCGCGCCGGCAGGCGCAGCGCGAGCGCCGGCACGCGTCTCCACAGCGCCGCCACGAGCCAGGCGAGCAGCCCCGACACCAGCGTGACGTGCAGGCCCGAAATGCTCATGAGATGGGTCACGCCGGTGCGATTGAAAAGCCGCCATTCCTCGTTCGAGATCGCCCGCTGGTCGCCCACCGCGAGCGCCACCAGGATTCCGGCGGCGGGTGTCGGGCCGAGCGCCCTCAGGAAGCGGTCGCGTATGGCTTCTCTTGCTTTTTCAATCCAATCCAAAGGCGAATCTCGAAAGCCGAGAAGCCTCTGCGCTCCGCGATTCCGCACATAGCCCGTTGCGCCGATGCCGCGCTCGAGCAGCCAGGCCTCGTAGTCGAAGCCGTTCGGATTGACATTGCCGTGCGGCCGCCGCAGGCGCACGGTGAGGAGCCAGCGCTCTCCCGGGTGCACCGCGCCGGTCAGCAGCGCCGGCCCCTCCTCGTAGAGCGGGCTGCGAAACCAGGAGAGCAGCAGCTTCTTCGGCAGAGACGCGTCGCCCGACTCCACCTCGAGCTCGAAACGAACGCCTCGCTCGCCCGCTGCCGGCAGGCTCGCGACGACGCCGACGACTTGCAGATCCCGACCCTCCAGCTCGGGCGCCAGCCAGTCCGCCATCCGGTAATGAGCGAGCAGCGCCGCCCACAGGAAGCCCAGCGCGAGCGCAAAGATGAAGAAAAGCTTTGACCTCCAGAATCCCAGGAGAAGGAGAGCGGGAAGAATGAGAACCCAGGCAGGCGAAGGCAGCGCCGCTTGCTGCTGCAGCAGCGCCGCGCCGGCTGCGAAGGCCAGAGCCGCAAGGCTCACCTGCGGTCCGCCAGGGTCATCTACAATCAACGCGCCCGCCTTTCATCGGCTGACGATGCCGCGCAAGATTTTCCGCAAGTACCTCCCGGACGCCGACACCGTGCGCTCGCATCGGCTCGTCGCGGCGTTCGGCCGCTGGCTGCATCATCCGAACCTCTGGCATTTCAATCGCAGATCGGTGCCGGGCGCGCTGGCGATCGGCCTGTTCGCGGGGCTGGTGCCGGGGCCGCTGCAGATGCTGACGGCCCTGCTGCTCGCGGTCCCGCTCAAGAAAAATATTCCGGTCGCCCTGCTGGTGACGTTCTATACCAACCCGCTCACCATCGTGCCTCTTTATGTGATCGCCTTCGAGTACGGCAACCTGCTCCTCGGCCGCGACCACGGCCTCGCCTCGATCGAGCCTTTCGAGATGAACTGGTCGGACTGGATCGGCTCGATGTACGCCATGGCGCACTGGTGCCTGTCGCTCGGCAAGCCGCTTGCCGTCGGCCTGGTCGCGCTCGCATTGACGCTGGCCGCGACGGGGTATGTGGTCGCGCGGCTCGGCTGGCGCATCTATGTGACGTTGGCGTGGCGAGCGCGTTCACGACGCAGGAGCAAGGCAGGGTAATACCTATACTTACGGCCAATGGACCACGCTAATCCGTTATTGATCCAGGCCGCGATCTACTTCGCGGCCGCGGTGGTCGCCGTGCTCATCGCGCAGCGCCTCGGCCTGGGCTCGGTGGTCGGATACCTGCTGGCCGGAATTGCGATCGGCCCCTGGGGGCTCAAGCTCGTCGGCAGCGTTCAGGACATACGCGCCTTCGCCGAGCTGGGAGTCGTGTTCCTGCTTTTCGTCATCGGGCTGGACCTCGAGCCCAAACGGCTGTGGAGCATGCGCGCCCGGCTGGTCGGCCTCGGGCTGTCGCAGGTGATCGGTTCGATCGCCGCGTTCGCCGCGGTCGGCTGGGCGCTCGGCGTCGATCCGCGCGTCGCGCTCATCGCCGGCATGGCGCTCTCGCTTTCCTCGACCGCGCTCGCGCTGCAGCCGCTCAACGAGCGCGGCGGGCTCGGCACCCATGGCGGGCAGGGGGCGTTCGCGATCCTGCTGTTCCAGGACCTGGCGGTGATCCCGATGCTCGCCTTGCTGCCCGTGCTGTCGGATGAACTCGGCGCCGCCGGCAAGGCAGCCTCGTATTCCTGGCACAACGCCGCCTATTCGATCGCGGCGATTGCAGTGACGCTGATCATCGGCCACTACCTCGTGCGCCCGGTATTCCGCTACATCGCGCGCATCCGGCTGCGCGAGATCTTTACCGCTTTCGCGCTGCTGCTCGTGCTCGGCATCGCGCTCGCTTACGAGGCAACCGGGCTGTCGATGGCGCTCGGCGCCTTTCTCGCCGGCGTGCTGCTCGCCGAATCGGAGTACCGCCACGAGATCGAGGCCGCGGTCGAGCCGTTCAAAGGACTGCTGCTCGGCCTGTTCTTCATCTCCGTCGGCATGGGAGTGGACTTCTCGATCCTGCTCGCAAGGCCGCTCCTGGTTCTCGGCCTGGTCGCAGGCCTTTTCGCCCTGAAGGGCGTGGTGCTCTGGCTCATCGCGCGCCGCGCGCGCATGCCGGCGAGCGAGCTGCCGCTGTTCGTCCTGCTGCTCGCCCCGGGCAGCGAGTTCGCTTTCGTGCTGCTTGGGCCCGGCGCGGCGGGCGGCACCATGCTGGGCGCGACGGCGCAGGCGATTACTCTGGCGGTCGCGCTGTCGATGCTGGCTACGCCCCTGCTGCTCGCGTTGCACGACCGTCTGCTGGCGCCGCGCTTCGCCGCAGGCGCGGCGAAGCGCGCCGCCGAGACCCCGCAGGCCGCCACGGTGATCGTGGCGGGCCTGGGCCGGGTCGGGCAGGTCGTCGCGCGCCTGTTGAACGCCAGCGGTTATCACCCGACCGTGCTGGACGACGATCCCGACCACGTCGAGGAAAGCCGCAAATTCGGCTTCCGCGTGTTCTACGGCGACGCGACGCGGCTCGACCTGCTGCACGCCGCGGGCGCCGACAGCGCCCACCTGCTGATCGTGGCCCTTGACGACGACGAAGCCGCGACGCAGCTCGCGCGCATCGCGAAAAAACACTTTCCGAAGCTGCGCATCGTCGCGCGCGCGCACGACATGCGGCACATGTTCGAGCTGCGCGACCTCGGGGTCGAGGTGATCGAGAGGGAAACCTGGCTTTCGGCGCTGAAGCTCGGTGAGGCCGCGCTGGCCGCCGCCAGCGGGGATCCCGAGCGCGCCCAGCGCGCGGCGCAAGCCTTTGCCGAGCACGACCGCGACGTAGTCGCCAAACTCTATGAGGTGCATTGCAGCGCGCCCGACGCGCACGTCGCGGTGTCGAACGAGCTGCGCGATCAATTCGCGCGTACGTTGAAGGCGGATGAAGCGTCACTTCAGGCGGACGAAGCCCCGCGGCACGAAGACCGGGCGACCTTCGACAAAAGCGGCGGCGGCTAGCGCACCGCGCTCAGCTTTCCGTCCTTGAGCTCAAGGACCCGTTCGGCGCGCGACGCGATCCCGGCATCGTGGGTGACGATCGCGAAGGCGGTGCCGTGCGACGCCGACAGTCGCACCATGGCGTCGAACACGTCGTCGGCGGTGTGCGAGTCGAGGTTGCCGGTGGGCTCGTCGGCCAGCACGCAGGCCGGCTCGGTGACGAGCGCGCGCGCGAAGGCGCAGCGCTGGCGCTCGCCGCCGGAGAGCTCGCCCGGCTGATGCTCGAGCCGATGGCCGAGGCCGACTTCCTCGAGCACCGCTTTTGCTTTTTCAAAAGCAAGATTTTTATTCAAGCGGCGAATGAGGAGCGGCATCGCCACGTTCTCTAGCGCCGTGAATTCCGGCAGCAGGTGATGGAACTGGTAGACGAAGCCCAGGGTCGCGTTGCGCACCCGGCCGCGCTCGCCCTCGCCCATCGCGCTGAACGGCCTGCCCTGCACCATCACCGTGCCCGAGGTGGGCGAATCCAGCCCGCCCAGCAGGTGAAGCAGCGTCGACTTGCCCGAGCCGGAGCGCCCGGTGATCGCGATGCGCTCGCCGGCGCGCACCTCGAGGTCGATGCCGAGCAAGACCGGCACCGGCTGCGGACCCTGGTAGGTCTTTTCGAGGCTCTTGCAGGAAAGCACGACCTCACTCATAGCGCAGCGCCTCCGCCGGATTCACGCGCGACGCGCTCCAGCTGGGATAGAGCGTGGCGAACAGCGACAGCCCGAGCCCGAGCAGGGCGACCGAGAGCACATCGCGGACCTGCAGGTCGGAAGGAAGGTCTGGAATGAGGTACACGTCCTTCGACAGGAACTTGATGTTGAAGGCGCTCTCGATGGCCGGGACGATGACGTCGATGTTCAGCGCCGTGACGACGCCGGCGAAGACGCCGATCAGGGTGCCGACGATCCCGATCACCATGCCCTGCACCACGAAGATCTGCATCACCGAGCCGGGCGCCGCACCGAGCGTGCGCAGGATCGCGATGTCGGCCTGCTTGTCGGTCACCGCGACTACCAGGGTGGAGACGATGTTGATCGCCGCCACCAGGATGATGAGCGCGAGGATGATGAACATGACGCGCTTCTCGATCTCGACCGCGCGGAAGAAATTGGCGTGGCTGCGGGTCCAGTCCGAGGCGAAGATATCCTGCGGCAGCTGCGCCATCAGCTCGCGCGCCACGCTGCGCGCGGCGAACAGGTCATCGAGCTTGAGGCGCACGCCGCTCACCGCGCTGCCCAGCTGATAGAGCGTCTGCGCGTCGCGCAGATGCACCAGCGCGAGGCCCGAGTCGGCGTCGATGATGCCGGCCTCGAAGGTGCCGACGACGGTGAACTGCTTCAGGCGCGGGATCACGCCGGCCGGGGTGACTACTCCCTGGGGCGCTACCAGCGCCACCTTCTCGCCGGGCAGCACGCCGAGCGCGCGCGCCAGGTCGCCGCCGAGCACGATGCCGAATTCGCCGGGTTTCAGCGCCGCGAGCGCGCCGGCGCGCATGTGGCGGCCGAAATCGGCGACGCGCTGTTCCGCGGCCGGCTCGATGCCGCGCACCAGCGCGCCGCGCACCGACTGCCCCGCGATGAGCATGGCCTGGCCCTGGACGAAGGGCGCAGCGGCGGTCACGCGCGGGTGGCGCGCAGCGGCCTGCGCCACGGACTGCCAGTCGGGGAGCAGATTGCCCGGCCCGGTCATCTGCACGTGCGAGACGACGCTGAGGATGCGCGTGCGCACTTCCTTCTGGAAGCCGTTCATGACCGACAGCACCACGATCAGCGCCCAGACGCCGACCGCGATGCCGGTCATCGAGACCAGGGAGTTGACGCCGATGAAGCGGTTGCGGCGCTTGGCGCGCGTGTAGCGCAGGCCGACGAGGAGCTCGTATCGCAAGGTGGGATAGATGAGGGGGGTAACTTCCGCGCGAGAATACTACAATCGCCGCAATGAACGCCGAAGACTCAGCGCTGCTCGCCGGATTGATCCGCAAGGAGCGCCTCGCGCATCTCGGCACGCTGCGCGCGGCAGCGCCGATGGTGTCGATGACGCTCTATATCCCAGAGAGCGACTTCTCCGCGTTCTACGTGCATGTCAGCCGCCTCGCCTGGCACACCCAGGACATGCAGCAGGACCCGCGCGTCGCTCTGTCGATCGCCGAGACCGACGACGGCCGCCCGGATCCCTTCACCCTCGCGAGAGTCACCATTCGCGGCGAGGGGGCACAGATTCCGAACGAGGATGCGCTCGTCCCGGACCTGAAAATCGCCTGGGTAAGCCGGTTCCCGGAGCAGGCGATCAACTTCGAGCTGGCCGATTTCTCCTTCTGGCGCATTGCGCCGCGCGACGCGCGCTTCGTCGCCGGCTTCGGGCGCATTCACAACCTGTCGGCCGACGCGCTGAAGAATGCAAGCGCTTGAGCATGTTTCGATTACTGTGCAAAGGGGTTGATGGATGACGCTGCTGTTTAGTCTGATCAGAAAAACCGTCGCGTGGATCGACTTCATCCTTTTCACCTTGCTCATTTACCTGCTGTCCTGGCTGCCGTGGCCCGGCAGCCACCCGGTGGCCCGCATGTTCAACGCCTGGTGCCGGAGCTTCGTGCGTGCGCTCGACGTCGACCTCAGGCTGCACCAGAAGAATCGCAAGCGCCTGCCCGAGCGGTTTATCCTGATCGCCAACCACCCGGCGGCGTTCGAGGACATCGGCATCCCGGCGCTGTTCGACGTGGTGTCGCTAGCCAAGATCCAGGTGCAGGACTGGTTCGTCGTCGGGCGCATCAGCAAGGCGGCCGGCACGCTGTACGTGGATCGCGACAACCCCGAGTCGCGCCACCACGCCATCGACGCCATGGTCGAAGCCGTCAACCAGGGCCAGAACATCGCGCTCTACCCGGAAGGCGGCTGCAAGGGGCGGCGCCTGTTCCACGAGTTCCAGTCCGGCGCTTTCGAAGTATCGATCCGCACCGGCATCCCGGTCCTGCCGCTATTCCTGCACTACGAGGCCCAGGACGATTTCGAGTGGCAGCCGCCCTACAGCCTGCCCGACAAGATCTGGCACATGATGACCACTGTGAACAATCGGGCCAACTACTACGTCTATGACCCGATCGATCCCAAGGACTACGCCGACAAGCACGCGATGAAAGCGGCCGTCTACGCGATGTACGTGAAATGGAACGCGCAATACCTGGAGTAAAGCCATGAATGCGGATCAACTGAAGGCGCTGCAAGCACCCCTCAAAGATTCCTATCGAAAAAACCCTTCATCGGCGCTCATCACGCTTCGCGCGCAGGGCCGAATGGGCGAAGGAATCGCCTGCCGCGTCGACACCGGGCGCGCGCTGGTCGAGGCCGGACTGCATCCGGCGACCGGCGGCAGCGGCCTGCAGGCCTGCTCGGGCGACATGCTGCTCGAGGCGCTGGTCGCCTGCGCCGGCGTCACCCTCAAGGCCGTCGCGACGGCGTTGGGCATCGATTTGAAGGATGCAAGACTTTTTGCCGAAGGCGACCTCGATTTCCGCGGCACTCTCGGGGTGGCGAAGGACGCGCCGGTCGGCTTCCGCGAAATCCGGCTGCGCTTCGAGCTGGACGCCGACGCGCCGGCGGATCAGTTGAAGAAACTCATCGAGCTAACGGAGCGCTATTGCGTCGTGATGCAAACCATCCGCAATGCGCCCCCGGTAAAGGTCGGCTATTTTGCGGGCTCGACGGGGACCAGCGCGTAGCCCTTGTTGCGCATGCAGAACTGCGTGAGGCGCGCTTCTTCCATGTAGGGATCGGCGAGCGGGTCGTAGCTGCCGTAAGGCCAGGCAAGAATGCGGTTGCCGAGCGAATCCCGGATGAACATCGGGGCGAGCGGCTGGTAGTACCACGTTCGCATGCGCGCCTCTAGCCACGCCTCCTGCTGGCACTGGATCGAGTCCTCGCGCAGCTGCTGGGGGGTCGCATCCTGCTTCACCCATTGCATTGGCGTGCACGCCGCCGCAAGCGCAGCAGCCGCGATGGCCATCGGGATATCGAGTCGCATGCCGCGTTAGACCGCTAGAATCGCCGCCGTGTTCATGAAAGGCCTCGCCTTTGGTTTCATCCTAGCAGCGACTGTCGGGCCCATGTGGGTGCTGTGCTTTCGCCGCAGCATCGCTTCGGGTGCGCTGACGGGATTTGTCTCTGGCATGGGGATCGCCGCCGCCGACGGCATCTACGGCGCGGTGGCGGCCTTCGGCCTCACGGCGGTCTCCGGATTTCTGCTTGAGCACCGGTTCTGGATCGGCCTCGTCGGCACCGCCTTCCTGACCTTTCTCGGCATTAAGGCCCTGCTTTCAGAACCGAAACGATTGAATGAAGAAACACCGGGCAGCACCAGCCTTTCCGCGGCATTTCTCTCCACCCTCGGGCTGACGCTGGCCAATCCACCCACGATCCTCGCTTTCGCCGCTGTCTTCGTCGGTCTCGGCCTGGTTTCGACGGGCGACTACGCTGCGGCCGCATGGATCGTTGCCGGCGTCTTCCTCGGTTCCGCGGCCTGGTGGGTCGTTCTCGCGGCGGCAGCCGGGCGGCTGCGAGGACGCGTGGGGCCTCGACTCGCGCGCACCATCAATGTCGTGGCGGGCGTCTCGATCCTCGGCTTTGCCGCCTGGCAGCTCATCGAGCTCTTCCCGGCCTGATGCATTGCGCGCTCGTGGTCCCCGGCCTGCTATCCGCCGCCGTGGAGCTGCGCCTGCCCGCGATCGAGCTGCTGCTGGCGCGCGGACGCTGCGCAAGCTTCAGGACGCAGCCGCTGGAACGCTGGCTGGTCGATGCGTTCGCCGAGGACGATGCAGAGCCGCCGCTCGCCGCCGGGGCGCTGACCGTGCTCGCTCACGGCGGCGACCCCCGGGGCGAGCTGTGGGCGCGCGCCGACCCGGTCCACCTCCGCGTCATGCGCGATCGCATCCTCGTCGTGCCGAGCGCCGGCTTCTCCATCACGCGCGAGGAAGCGCTGGCCTTGTGCGACGCGCTGAATCGCCACTTTGCCGGCAGGCTCGAGCTGCTCGCTCTGCATCCGGAGCAATGGTGCGCCCGGGTAGGCGAAGAGCTCGACATCGAGGCCGCCTCCCCGTTGCAGATGGCGGGCAGGGAAATCGGGCTCGGGCGGCCAGGCGAGGCATTGATCAATGAAGCGCAGATGCTGCTGCATGAGCATCCAGTGAACGAAGCGCGGGAGGCGCGCGGCGAGCTGCCGCTCAACAGCATCTGGCTCTGGGGGGCGGGGCGCGCGCCGCGCGCGGCACGCGGACGCTGGCATTCGGTTTCCGCCGACGAGCCCGTTGCCATCGGGCTGGCGCGGCTCGCGGGAGCCCGCAGCCGCGCGCTGCCCGCTTCGGCCGAGGCTTTCCTCGAGCGCGTTCCGCAGGACGGCCGCCATCTTGCCGTGCTCGACGCCCTGCGGGCGCCGCTCGCTATCGCCGATGCCGACGCCTGTCGCAGCCGCCTCGAGGCGCTGGAGGAGCGGTGGTTCGCGCCGCTGCTTACCGCCTTGCGGGCCGGCCGCGTCGGCATGATCAGCGTGCATGTCCCCGACGCGCCGGAGGGCGTATCGTTCGAGACTATCCGCGCTGATCTGCGGCGCTTCTGGCGCCGGCCCCGGCCGAGGTCGAAGTGGATTCAATAGAGACAGGTTGAAAGGCGATGCCGCAATGAAAATCGTGGAGCGGACGTTCGCCGAGGTCGACCGGCGCGCGCTGCTCGCGGCGGGAATTCACCCGCTGCTCGCCCGGCTGTACGCGGCGCGCCGCATCCACTCGGCCGACGAGCTCGAGTACGGCGCCGCGCAGCTGCTCGCGCCCACGCTGATGAAGAGCATCGGCAGCGCCGCGCAGCTGCTTGCCGAAGCGATCGCGGCGCGCAAGCGCCTGCTCATCATCGCCGACTACGACGCCGACGGAGCGACTGCCTGTGCGGTAGGCATCCGCGCTTTGCGCGCTTTTGGCGCGGACGTGGACTATCTCGTGCCGGACCGGTTTCGGCTGGGCTATGGCCTCACTCCCGAGCTGGTCGATCTTGCCGCCTCATCTGCCAAAGGCGGGCGCCCGGACCTGATCATCACCGTGGACAACGGCATCGCCAGCGTGGAAGGCGTGGCGCGGGCGAAGCAGCTCGGCATCGCGACGCTGATTACGGACCACCATCTTCCCGGGGCCGAGCTGCCGCAGGCCGATTGCATCGTGAACCCGAACCAGCCCGGCTGCGGCTTTCCCTCCAAAGCGCTCGCCGGGGTCGGGGTCATGTTTTACGTGATGCTGGCCCTGCGATCGGAACTCAGGAGGCGAAACGCATTTGCCGATGAAAGGGAACCCAACCTCGGATCATTGACCGATTTGGTGGCACTCGGCACCGTCGCCGACGTGGTGCCGCTGGATGCAAACAACCGCAACCTCGTCGCGCAGGGCCTGAAGCGGCTGCGCGCCGGGCACGGCAAGGCAGGCCTCGCCGCGCTGCTGGGCACCGCCGGGCGGCAGGCCGCCGAGGCTTCGAGCTTCGATCTCGGGTTCGTCATCGGGCCGCGGCTCAACGCCGCCGGGCGCCTCGCGGACATGAGCGTAGGCATCGAATGCCTGATCACCGACGACGAGGCGCGCGCCGCGAACATCGCCCAGGAGCTCGACCGCCTCAACCGCGAGCGCCGCAAGATCGAATCGGCGATGCTCGAGCAAGCCCTGCTCTTCATAAGAGACATCCCTGATGAAAATGCGAGGTCGAGCTTCTTCGACCCTGATTGGCATCAAGGCGTGGTAGGCATCCTCGCCTCGCGCCTGAAGGACCGCCTCCACCGTCCCGTCATCTGCTTCGCCAAGGGAACGGAAGCAGCGTCGGAAGGCACGCGCGCAGTGCTCAAGGGTTCCGGGCGCTCGATTGCCGGGCTGCATCTGCGCGACTGCCTCGACCTCGTCGCCAAGCGCGCGCCCGGGCTGATTCTGCGCTTCGGCGGCCACGCGCAGGCCGCCGGGCTGACGATCGGCGCCGGGGACTACGAGCGGTTTGCCGCCGCCTTCGAGAGCGCGATCGAAGAGATGCTGCCGCCCGAGGCGCGCATGCGGACCATCGAGACCGACGGCAGCCTCGACGCGCCACATATAACGCTCGATGTGGCGCGCATGCTGGAAGCGCAGATCTGGGGCCAGGGCTTTCCGCAGCCGCTCTTCTGCGATACATTCGCCGTGGAGCACCGGCGCCTGGTCGGCAAGCGGCACCTGAAGCTCCTACTGAGAAAGGAAGGGCGGCGTTACGAGGCGATGTGCTTCAACGCCCTTGACCGAGCGGTTTCTTTTCAAAATCATCAGGATCAGATCCGGGCCGCATATCGCCTCGCCGTGAACGAGTTCAACGGCCTGAAAAGCGTGCAGATCAACGTGGAGCACTTCGAATGAATTCCCGCAGCCTCGCCGTTTCCGGACTGTTTCTTCTCGCTACGGCGTCGCCGGGCTTCGCCGCCGATCTTCAGCCGTCGAAGGACGCCGGGCCGTATGTGCCTTCGCCGCAGAGCGTGGTCGCCGACATGCTCAAGGTTGCCGAGGTCGGGCCGACGGACTTCGTCATCGACCTGGGTTCGGGCGACGGACGCATCGTGCTCACAGCGGCGAAGGTGTTCGGCGCCCAGGGATTCGGCGTCGAGATCAAGGACGAGCTCGTCAGGAAATCCAACGAGGCAGCGCACAAGGAAGGCCTTTCCGACCGCGTCAAGTTCATGAAACAGGATCTGTTCAAGACCGATATCTCGCAAGCCACGGTGCTGACCATGTACCTGCTGCCCGACACGGTGAACCTGCTCAAGGACAAGTTCCTCGCCGAGCTCAGGCCCGGCACGCGCATCATCTCGCACGACTATCCCCTCACCGGCTGGATCCCCGAGAAGTACATCCAGATGGATCTCGAGGACAAGGTGAACATCAGCGGCGTCACCACGACGCTCATCTACATGTATGTCGTGCCGGCGAAGGTCGCCGGCAGCTGGAGCGCGAGGATGCCGGCGGCGGTGAGCCGTCAGCCCGCGACGCTGCAGCTCAAGCAGCAGCTCACCCGCGTCTCCGGCAGCGCGAAGCTCGACGGCAGGGAGGTGCCGCTCGAGGACGTGAGGCTGCGCGGCGACCGCATCAGCTTCAAGCTCGCCGGGCGCAAAGGCGAGTTCACCGGGCAGGTGAAAGGCAACAGCATCGACGGCACGCTCGATGGCAAGGCGCCCTGGAGCGCGACCCTCGGGGGCTGAAAAGCCTAATGGAGCGCAAACGGGTCAATTCCTCCAAGCTGCGCTCGGTCGGCTACGACGAGAAGAGCCGCACGCTGGAGATCGAGATGTCGAACGGGCAGGTCTTTCAGTACGACGGCGTCTATCCCGAGGTCCACCGCCGCCTGATGGCAGCGCCGAACCCCACCAGCTTTTTTGACGACAAGATCGCCGAGGAATACACCCCCAAAAGGGTATGATGAGCTCCAGTAGGGGGGCGTATGGTGGGGCGGGTTTTACTTGTCGTTTTCTTGGCCGTTTTTGTTCCGTTAACCGGATTTTCGGCCATCTCCCGCGGCGACGTTCTGCCGCGGCTCGAAGCGCTCGACACCGGAAACCTCCGGGCTATCGCCGCCTGGCTGCATGAATCCGGCCGCGACGGCTATCTCGATGGAGATGTCGCCGACGCCGCAGGAATCCCGCGCGCCCGGGCCGAAGACGTCCTCATGGCCAAGCAAAGGGGCTTCCGCAGCGGCGATGTCTTGCGCATCGCCCAGATCTCGGCCGACGCGAAGCGCGACTTCATCCTTTTCATCGTGCAGCGGCCCGAGGGCGAGGTGTACTTCTACCTTTCGACGGTAAAGGAAGGGCTGAAGAAGGCTTTCGTCTTCGTGCCCCTCAAGAAGGCGGTATTGCCCCTCGAGCCGGCGGAAGCGCAGACGAATTTCCATCAGGAAGTCCTTTACTGGCAAGAGCGCATCGCCAGCAACTAGCTATAATCCGCATCCCCATGGAAGCGGAACGCGTGAACCAGCTCGCCTCGTCGCTTACCGACCTCGAAAAACGGTCGGCCGAGCTGCGGAGGTATCTTTGACCTCGAGGGCAAGCAAAAGAGGCTTTCAGAGGTAGAAAAGCTCCTGGCCGACCCGGGAGTCTGGAGCGACCCGAAACGCGCGCAGGAACTCGGCAGGGAGAAGAAACTTCTTGCTTCAACGATAATCGGGCTTGTTTCAGTCGCCTCCGGTCTTCACGACGCCAAAGAGCTGTTCGAGATAGCCCGCCCTCAGAGCGACGACGCGACTCTCGTCGGAATTGCCTCGGATGTGTCGAAATTCGAGAAGGACGTCGCGGCGCTCGAGTTCCGCCGCATGTTCTCCAACCCGCTCGACCCGAATAACTGCTTCCTCGACATCCAGGCGGGCTCGGGGGGCACCGAGGCGCAGGACTGGGCGGCGATGCTCGAGCGCATGTACATCAAGTACTGCGACAAGAGGGGCTTCCGGGTCGAGGTGCTGGAGCGCACCGATGGCGAGGTCGCCGGCATCAAGAGCGCGACCCTGAAGATCATTGGCGACTACGCCTACGGGCACCTGCGCACCGAAACCGGCGTGCACCGCCTGGTGCGCAAGAGTCCGTTCGACTCGAACGCGCGGCGCCACACTTCGTTCGCCAGCGTTTTCGTCTACCCCGAGGTCGACGAGTCGGTCGAGATCGAGATCAATCCCGCCGACCTGCGGATCGACGTGTACCGCGCCTCCGGCGCCGGCGGCCAGCACGTGAACAAGACCGAGTCGGCGGTGCGCATGACCCATATCCCCTCGGGCATCGTGGTGCAGAGCCAGAACGACCGCTCGCAGCACCGCAACCGCGCGGAATGCCTCGCGCTTCTGAAATCGAAGCTCTATGACCTCGAGATGCGCAGGCGCCTGGCCGAGCACAACAAGCTGGAAGAATCCAAGACCGACATCGGCTGGGGCCACCAGATCCGCTCGTACGTGCTCGATCAATCCCGCATCAAGGACTTGCGCACCGGGGTAGAGAAAGGCGCGACCCAAACAGTGCTCGACGGCGATCTCGACGACTTCATCACGGCAAGCCTCAAGCAAGGGGTGTAACCCATGGAACAAGAAGACAACAAGCTGGTCGAGGAGCGCCGGGAGAAACTGAAGGCGCTGCGCGCCACGGGCGCCGCCTACCCGAACGATTTTCGTCGCAGAGATCTTGCTGCCAAATTAGTTGAATCTCATGGTGGAAAGACGAAAGAGGAACTGGAAAAAAACTCCGTGAATGCCTGCATCGCGGGCCGCATGATGCTCAAGCGCGTGATGGGCAAGGCGAGCTTCGCCACCCTGCAGGACGGCTCCGGGAAAATGCAAATCTATGTCTCGAATGACGTGACCGGCGAGAAATTCCACGACGAATTCAAGCACTGGGATCTGGGCGACATCGTCGGCGTCGAGGGCGCGCTGTTCAAGACCAACAAGGGCGAACTCACGATAAGCGCGAAGAAGATCCGCCTGATCACCAAGGCGCTGCGGCCGCTGCCGGAGAAGTTCCACGGCCTGGCAGATCAGGAAACGCGCTACCGGCAGCGCTATGTCGACCTGATCGTCAACCCGGAAGCGCGGGAGATTTTTGCCGCCCGCTCCCGGGTCATCCACGCGCTGCGAGATCTTCTTCTGCAAGAGAGCTACCTCGAGGTCGAGACGCCGATGATGCAGCCGATCCCGGGCGGCGCCGCGGCCCGGCCGTTCAAGACGCACCACAACGCGCTCGACATGGAGCTGTTTCTGCGCATCGCGCCGGAGCTCTACCTCAAGCGCCTGGTGGTAGGGGGCATGGAACGGGTGTTCGAGATCAACCGCAACTTCAGGAACGAGGGCATTTCCACCCGGCACAACCCCGAGTTCACGATGCTCGAGTGGTACTGCGCCTACGAAGATTGCAACTACATGATGGACCTGACGGAGCGCCTGGTACGCGCCGCCGCGCAGGCCGCGGGCGAAAAGCTCATCGTGAAGTACCAGGGAAAAGACCTCAACCTGGAAAAACCGTTCGCCAGGATCATGATCTCCGATGCGATTCGCAAATCCGCAGGCGCCGGGGACCTGCGCGACCGGAAATACCTTTCGAAGAAGCTCAAGGAGCTCGGCGTCGAGCACAAGGACAGCCAGGGCTGGGGCGCACTGCAGCTCATGCTGTTCGAGGCCGTTGCGGAGAAGCACCTGATCGAGCCGACCTTCATCCTCGACTTCCCTGCCGAGGTGTCGCCTCTAGCGCGGCGGCGCGACGCCGACCCCGATCTGACCGACCGCTTCGAGCTGTTCATCGACGCCAAGGAAATCGCCAACGGCTTCTCGGAGCTCAACGATCCCGAGGACCAGGCCGCGCGCTTTCAGGAGCAAGCTCGGCGCAAGGAAGCCGGGGATGCCGAGGCGATGTATTACGACGCCGACTATATCCGCGCCCTGGAGCACGGCATGCCGCCCTGCGCGGGCGGCGGCCTGGGGGTTGACCGGCTGGTGATGCTGCTGACCGACAGCCCCAGTATCCGGGATGTAATCCTTTTCCCGCAGATGCGTCCCGAAACCTGAAACAACTGGTAACAAACCTTTACTGCACCGCACAGTCGGGCCTCTTAACCTTGACGCTGTTCGAAAGGAGAACAACGTCATGGAAGCCGTCACGAACAAGCGCCTGCACCCGCTGCTCACCGTTGCAGCGGTCTCCGTTATCGTCTTTTCTGCCGTTGGCATAGCCGCGCTCATGGGCGTGCTGCCGCACTCCATCAGCTCAAGCAAGGAAGCCGCCCCCGCGGCGCTCGTCGCGGCCCCCGATATAGCGGCCTCTGGTGCCGTGCCAGGCATCGCGGAGACGCCGGCGGACGAAGTCGGGCCGATGCCGCCCGCCGCACCCGCCGCCACGCCCAAACCGGCGAAGAAACACGTGGCGCGCGCCAGCGCCCCACGGCCCGCGCCGGCGGTGCCTTCGCAGGATTTCGGCGAAGCGCCCCGCGCCCAGGCGCCCGGCGAGGCGCCGAAGCCGGCCGCTATTCTTGGCGTGGTGGAGTCTGTCCGCGAAATCTCCAGGCCCGCCGAGAAATCCAACGGCGTCGGCCCGATTGCCGGCGGCATCACCGGCGCGGTGGTCGGCAACCAGTTCGGCCACGGCACCACCAGAAGCGTACTGACCATCCTCGGCGCCGCCGGCGGCGCGCTCGCGGGCAAGGAGATCGAGCAGAATGTCCGCAGCACGAAGCATTGGGAAATCACCGTGCGGCTCGATGACGGCTCGTACCGCACGATGACAAGCGACGTCGCGCCCTTCTGGCACGGCGGTGAGCGCGTGCGCGTGGTCGACGGCAGGCTGCAGCCCGCGTAAGGCCGCAGCCTCCTACAGCCGCAAAGTAATCAGGCCTGCCAGCACCGCGCCGGTGGCGATCAGCCGCCGGCGCGTGAATCTTTCTCCGAGAAACAGCGCCCCGATCACGGCGGCGAACAGCACCGAGGTCTCGCGCAGCACCGCCACCAGCGCCACCGGCGCGCGCGTCATCGCCCAGAGCGCAACGCCATAGGAGCCGGTAGTCAGGACCGCGCCGATCAGGAGGCGCGCCCAGTTGCGGGCAAGATAGCGCGGCACCTCGACGCCGCGCCGGATCCCCGCATATGCATAGATGGCCACCGCGTTGCCGACGAAAAACCACATCGTATAGGCGACCGGGCTGCCCGAGGCGCGCGCGCCTTTGGCGTCGATGAGCGTGTAGGCGGCGATGACGACGGCGTTCGCAAGCGCGAACAGCGTGGCACGGCGGTCGGCTTTGCCGGCGGCGAACGCAACGATACCCGTGCAGACGAGTGCAACGCCGATCGTCGGCGCCGCCGGCAGCACCTCGCCGAATGCCGCCGCACCGGCGAGCGCCACGATCACCGGCCCGCCGCCGCGCATGATCGGGTAGACGTACGACAGATCGCCCCAGCGGTAAGCGCCGGCGAGAAATGCGAAATAGAGGATGTGCACCGCCGTCGAAGCCGCGAGCCACGGCCAGGATTGCTCCGCTGGAGGTGGCAGCCATACCGCGACCGCGAGGCCGACGATCCCCGCGCCAACCGAGATTGCGACGGTGTCGAGCTGTTTGTCCGTTGAGCTCTTCAGCAGGGCGTTCCAGCCGGCATGCAGCAGGGCTGCCCCGAGCACGGCGAGCGTCACCGGAAGGGAGATCTCCTGCATGCCGCGGCTAGACGATCACCTGCTCGATCAGCGGGCCCATCCGCTCGACCGCGGCGCGCCCTTCGACGATCGCCTCCTTGGCGCGATGGAACTCCATGGTGCCGAAATCCGGCAGCAGGGGCGTGATCATGACGTCGGCCGGCTCGCCGGCGAGGCGGCTGCGCGCCACCTTCATCTCGACGATGTCGAGCGCTGTCGTGAATACCTCGAAGATCGACGGGATCGCGACGTCATCGCGCCTCGCCTTCCCCTGCCCCCGCAGCCAGCCACTCTTGAGCCGCTCGATCCAGCCCGGGACTTCGCGCGGCGCGGCGGCGTCACCGCCCTTTCCCCTGCCGCGGTCGCGGTACGGGCCGAGCTTGCCCCAGCTGAGGTCGACCGCGATCACCAGATCGGCGCCCAGGGCGCGGCACATGGACACCGGCACCGGATTCACCAGTCCGCCGTCGACCAGGATCGTCTCGTCCCGGATGACCGGCGTGAACAACCCCGGCATGGCGCATGACGCTCGGGCCGCGTCCAGCACCTTGCCCTCGCGCAGCCAGATTTCGCGGCCCGAGGCAAGCTCGGTCGCCACTGCGCCGTAGGGAATCGCCAGCTCGGAAATGTCGCGGTCCTGGAAATTCGTGCGGAACAAGGTAAACAGGCGCTCGCCGCGGATCAGTCCGCCGCGCCAGGTGAGGTCCATGAGCCTCAACACCGTGGTCCAGGCGAGGCTCGTCACCCAGGTCTCGAGCTTGTCGAGCTCCCCGGCCGCATAGAACGCGCCGACCAGCGCGCCGATCGAGCTGCCGCACACGAGATCGGGCTTGACGCCGCGCTCCTCCAGCGCCCGGATCGCGCCGATGTGCGCCCAGCCGCGCGCGCTGCCCGAACCCAGCGCGAGTCCGATGCGAGGTTTTCTTCTCACTCCAAAAAAACTATAGACGCTCGAAGATCGCGGCGATCCCCTGCCCGCCGCCGATGCACATCGTCACCAGCGCGTAGCGCTTGTTCGTGCGCTCCAGCTCGTAGAGCGCCTTGACGGTCAGAAGCGCCCCGGTTGCACCGATGGGATGCCCGAGCGCTACCGCGCCGCCGTTCGGATTCACCTTGGCGGGATCCAGCCCGAGATCCTTGGTCACAGCCATCGCCTGCGCCGCGAACGCCTCATTGGATTCGATGACGTCCATGTCCGAGGGCTTGAGGCCGGCCCTTTCGAAGACTTTCCTCACCGCCGGAATCGGCCCGAGGCCCATTAACTGCGGCTCTACCCCCGCGTGGGCGTAGGCCACTAGCCTCGCCATTGGTTTAGTCCCTGCTTTTTTTGCAAAAGAAGATTCCATAAGAACGACAGCCGCGCCCGCATCGTTGATGCCGGAGGCATTTCCCGCGGTGACCGTGCCGTCCTTCTTGAAGACCGCCTTCAGCTTCGCCATGTCCTCGGCCTTCACGTCCTTGCGCACGTGCTCGTCGGTGACGAACTGCTCCACCCCTTTTCGCGTTTTCAGTTCGATTGGAACGATTTGCTTTTCAAAAAATTTGTTTTCAATCGCTTTGGCGGCACGCCGATGGGATTCAACGGAGAACTGGTCCTGCTGCTCGCGCGTGAAGCCGTATTTCGCCGCGATGTTCTCCGCGGTGACGCCCATATGGCCATGGCCGAAGGGATCGTGCAGCGCGCCGCTCATCGCATCGACCACCGTGGCGTCGCCCATGCGCTGGCCCCAGCGGCCCGAGGGCAGGAAATACGCCGCGCGGCTCATGCTCTCGGCGCCGCCCGCTACCGCCACATCGCAATCGCCGAGCAGGAGATGCTGAGTGGCGGACACGATTGCCTGCAGCCCCGAGCCGCACAGGCGGTTCACCGTAAGGCACGGGGTGCCGACCGGAATCCCGGCCTCCACCGCGGCCACGCGAGCCATGTACATGTCTTTCGCTTCGCCGTGGATCACGCTGCCCATGACGACATGCCCGATGCTGGCCGGATCGACCTTGGCGCGCGCAACGGCTTCCTTGATGGCGAGCGCGCCGAGCTTCGTAGTCGAAAGATCCTTGAGCGAGCCGCCGTAGTCGCCGATCGCCGTCCGCACGCCCGATACCACCACCACTTCGCGATTGCTCATTGCAGTCTCCCGAAAAGATCGTGCCGATCGGCACGATCGATCAATGCATTGGCGAACTCGCCGGTCTTGCCGCCGGTGAAACGCACTACGCCGTCGATTTCCGGGGCATCGGCCATCGAGCGGCCGATGCCGGGTTCATCGACGAGCACCTTGACCTTTCGACCCACTTTCGCTTTCAGTTTTTGCAGCGATATTTTTTCTTGCAGCTCCATGAACTGCGCACGACGCTCTTGCTTTACTTCTTCAGGGAGGGCGCCCGGCAGAGCGTTCGCTGCTGCGCCCTCCACCGGCGAATACGCAAAGCAGCCGACGCGGTCCAGTCGGGCTTCTTTCAAAAAACTCAAGAGATCTGAAAACTCAGTCTCGGTTTCGCCCGGGAAGCCGACGATGAAGGTGCTGCGCAGCGCGATATCGGGACAGATCTCCCGCCAGCTGCGCAGACGTTGCAGCACCTTCTCCGAGCTCGCCGGCCGCTTCATGAGTTTCAGGATACGCGGGCTGGCATGCTGGAACGGTACGTCGAGGTACGGCAGGATCTTGCCGCTGGCCATCAATGGAATCACGTCGTCGACGTGCGGATACGGATACACATAGTGCAGCCGGATCCAGATTCCGAGCTTTCCCAATTCAGCGCAGAGTTCGTTCATCCTGGTTTTCAAAGGCTTGCCTTTGAAAAATCCCGTCCGGTATTTCAAGTCGACGCCATAGGCGCTGGTGTCCTGGGAGATGACCAGCAGCTCCTTTACGCCGGCCTTCACCAGATTCTCCGCTTCCTGCATCACTTCGCCTATCGGCCTCGACACGAGATCGCCGCGCATCGAGGGAATGATGCAGAAGCTGCAGCGGTGGTTGCAGCCTTCCGAGATCTTCAAATAGGCGTAATGCTTCGGAGTCAACTTAATTCCAATATTGGGAATTAAATCCACATGGGGATCATGCGGCCTGGGCAGGTGCGCGTGCACCGCGTTCATCACCGCGGTGGTGTCGTGAGGACCGGTAACTGCGAGCACCGAGGGGTGAATGTTTTTTATGAAATCCTGCTTTGCACCGAGACAGCCGGTCACTACCACCTTGCCGTTCTTGGCGAGCGCCTCGCCGATCGCGCCGAGCGACTCCTCGACCGCGGCATCGATGAAGCCGCAGGTGTTCACCACCACAAGATCCGCGCCCTCATAGGTCTTCGAGGTCGCGTAGCCTTCGGCGCGCAGCTGCGTAAGGATGCGCTCGGAGTCTACGAGCGCCTTGGGACAACCCAGCGACACGAACCCGATTTTCGGGTCTTTCCGGTTACTGCTTTTCAGGGTCGTTCTTGCTCTGCTGAGCGGCGGGAAAGCCGGGGATGGAAAAGCCGGTGAACATGTTGCGCGCCTGGCTCTGCATCTGCTCCTGGAATTGCGCGAACATCTTCTGGCTCTGCTCCATGTAGGCCTGCATCAGGCTCTGCATCGCCGGGCCCTGGAGGTTCATGAACTGCGCCCAGAGTTCCTGCGACGCCTTGGAGTTGTCGCCGTACATGCGCTGCGACTGGTCCTGCAGCGTCTTCTGCATGTCCTGGAAGGCGCGGATGTTCTTCTCGAGATAGCTGCCCATCACGCCCTGCATCGCGTTGCCGTAGAAGCGGATCAGCTGCGACAGCAGGGCCTGTGGACCATCTGCTTGACATCGGCGAGCGTGATGTAGCTCGATGTCTTGGTGTCGTAGAGCCGGCGGTTCGGGTACTTCTTGATCAGCCGGGTCTGATTTTCCGCCTTTGCTTCGCGAATTTCCTGCGGTGTAGCCATGGGCAAGTCTACTCCTTAATACATGTGCTGGCCGCCGTTGATGGAGATATTCGCGCCGGTGACGAATGCGGCTTCGTCCGAGCACAGATAGATGATGAGGCCGGCCACCTCGTCGGGCTTGCCGAGCCTGCCGACCGGAATCTGCGGCAGGATCTTGGAGTCGAGGATTTCTTTAGGGATCGCGGTGACCATCTTGGTGCCGATGTACCCCGGAGAAATGGTGTTCACCGTGACGCCCTTCTTCGCCACCTCGAGCGCCAGCGCTTTGGTGAAGCCGTGGATTCCCGCCTTGGCGGCGGAATAGTTGGTCTGGCCGAAGGCGCCCTTCTGGCCGTTGACCGACGACACGTTGATCACCCGGCCCCAGCTGCGCTCGAGCATGCCATCCATCACCTGCTTGGTCATGTTGAAACAGGAATCGAGATTGGTGCGCATCACCGCGTCCCAGTCGCCCTTGCTCATTTTCTTGAAGGTCATGTCGCGCGTGATGCCCGCATTGTTCACCAGGATGTCGATCGGCCCGCACTCACCCTGGATGGTCGAGCACTTGCGCGCGCAGTCGTCGAAGTCCACCACGTCCACCGGGAACGCCGAGAAGGAGTAGCCGCGGCCCTTCATCTCCTCGAGCCAGGACTTGTATTTCGTGTTGGACGGCGAGTAAGTCACGACCACCCGGTAGCCCGCGTCGGCCATCTTGGTGGTGATCGACTCGCCAAGCCCTCCCATGCCGCCGGTGACGACGGCGACCTTCTTGCCTGCCATGGACTCCTCCTCCTGAATGTTCTCCGAGCGGGGTCGGGGCAGTCTACATCATGTGCATGCCGCCGTTGACCGAGATGTTGGCGCCGGTGATGTAGCCGGCCTCCTCGGAAGCGAGAAAGGCGACCACCGCGGCGATCTCCTGCGGCTTGGCGAGCCGGCCCATCGGAATCGAGGCCACGATCTGCTCCCGGATCTCGGGACGGATCGCCATCACCATGTCGGTCTCGACGTAGCCGGGTGAAACGGTGTTCACCGTGACGCCCTTGCGCACCACTTCCTGCGCCAGGGCCTTGGAGAATCCGGCCATGCCGGCCTTTGCGGCGGAGTAGTTGGTCTGCCCGAACTGACCCTTGATCGCATTCACCGAAGAGATGTTTATGATGCGGCCCCAGCCGCGCTCGCTCATGCGGTCGATCACCTGGCGCGTGACGTTGAAGACGCTGTTGAGGTTGGTGTTGATCACCGCCATCCAGTCCTGCTCGGTCATGCGCTTGAACACCGAGTCGCGCGTGATGCCGGCATTGTTGATCAGGATGTCGACCGGGCCGACGACCGAGCTCACGTTGTAGAACATCGCAGCGCAGGAATCGAACTGGGAGACGTCGCCTTCCGCGGCGTGCACGCGATAGCCGTCGGTGCGCATGCGCTCCAGCCATTCGTTCTTCTTCTCGTACCCGGGAAGACATCCGGCAACGACCGTATGCCCCGCCCGCCCCAGGCGCCGGCAGATCGCGCTGCCGATTCCGCCCATGCCGCCCGACACGAAAGCGATGCGCGCCACGGCGGGAACCGATTCGTCGCGCCACGCTTCCGGACGTTGTGCTGCCTCAGCCTGATTTCCCATGTTTCTCATTTTCCCTTTCTAACGTTCTACCGCCAGCGCTACTCCCATTCCCCCACCGATGCAGAGTGAGGCGAGGCCGCGTTTCGCGTCGCGCTTCTGCATCTCGTGCAGCAGCGTGACCAGGATGCGGCAGCCCGAGGCCCCGATCGGGTGACCGAGCGCGATGGCGCCGCCGTTCACGTTGACCTTGCTCGTGTCCCAGCCCATCTGCCGGTTCACGGCAATGGCCTGTGCCGCGAAAGCCTCGTTGATCTCGAGCAAATCCAGGTCTTTCGGCTCCCATCCGGCGCGCGACAGGCAGCGCTTGGATGCAGGCACCGGCCCCATGCCCATGTACTTGGGATCGACACCGGCCGAGGCAAACGCCTTGATGCGGGCGATGGGCTTGAGGCCCAGTTCCTTTGCTTTTTTTGCAGTAGTCAGCACGACGGCCGCAGCGCCGTCGTTGATGCCCGAGGCATTGCCCGCGGTGACGCTGCCATTCTTGTCGAACGCGGGCTTGAGGCTTTTCATTGCTTCGAGCGTGGTGCCGTGCCGGGGAAATTCATCGTCGGCGAACATGACCGGTCCTTTCTTCGAGGGGATTTCCACCGTGATGATCTCGTCCCTGAACTTGCCGGCCTTCTGCGCCGCCTCGGTCTTGTTCTGGCTCGCCACCGCGAACTGATCCTGATCCTCGCGCGTCACCGCGTATTCCTTCGCCACGTTCTCGGCGGTGACCCCCATGTGGTACTGGTTGTACACGTCCCACAAGCCGTCGATGATCATGGTGTCGACCATCTTCGCGTCGCCCATGCGAAAGCCGTCGCGCGAGCCCATCATGGCATGCGGCGACAGGCTCATCGATTCCTGGCCGCCGGCGACCACCACATCCGAATCGCCGTTGGCGATCGATTGCGCGCCGAGCATCGCCGCCTTGAGACCCGAGCCGCAGACCTTGTTGATGGTCATGGCCGGAATCATGTTCGGCAGGCCGGCCTTGATCGCCGCCTGGCGCGCCGGGTTCTGCCCGACGCCCGCGGTCAGCACCTGGCCCATGATGACTTCGGACACCTGCTCGGGCGCGAGGCCTGCGCGCTCCAGCACCTTGCGGATCACCAGCGCGCCGAGATCCGCCGCGGGCGTCTTGGCAAGGCTGCCGCCGAATTTGCCGATCGGCGTGCGGGCTGCGCCGACGATGACGATCTCTTCCATGACTTTTCTCCTCGCTTCCTAGACGCGTTGCTTAACGTAGCGACCGGGCGCGGGCTCGACCGATCTGTACCGGGCATTGCCTGCGGCCGCCGGCGCCTTGCGCATGCCCCCGCCTTGCTTGGCGAGCCAGCCGCTCCACACTGGCCACCAGCTGCCGGGGTGCTCCACGGCCTGTTCGAACCAGGCGTCGGCGTCCTCGGGATACGAGGACGAACGCAAAGAGGCGGGCTCGCCTTGCCAGTAGCTGCGCCGCTTCTTCGCCGGCGGATTTACCACGCCCGCAATATGCCCGCTCGCGCCAAGTACGAAAGTTCTGTCTCCGCCGACCAGGTTGACGGTCCGATAGGCAGAGCGCCAGGGCACGATGTGGTCTTCGCGGGTGCTGAAGATGAAGACCGGCATGCGGATCTTGCCGAGGTCCAGCCGCGCGCCGCAATTCGAGAGCGCCCCCGCAATGCGCAGCTTGTTTTCCAGATACGTGTTGCGCAGGTAGTAACAGAACATCGGTCCCGGCAGGTTGGTACCGTCGGCGTTCCAGTAGAGCAGGTCGAACGCCGGAGGGCGCCCCCCCAGCAGGTAGTTCCTTACGACGTACGGCCAGACGAGATCATTCGCGCGCAAGCTCGAGAAGACCTGCGCCAGCTCCGAGCCCGGCATGATGCCGCCGCCGCCTATCGCGGACTCGCGCAAAGCGACGCTCGCGGGGTCGACGAATACGCCGATCTGGCCGGTGTCCGAGAAGTCGAGCATCGTAGTGAGAAAAGTTGCGGATGCGACCTGCTCGTCGCTCTTTGCCGCGAGCACCGCGAGCGCGGCGCCAAGCAGCGTGCCGCCGATGCAGAAGCCGAGCGCATTCACCTTGTCGGCGCCGGCGATTTCGCGCGCCACGCGGAGCGCAGTGAACACGCCTTTCTCGAGATACTCATCCCACGTCAGATGGCCGAGTTCCGGTCCGACATTGCGCCAGGACACCATGAACACCGTCTGGCCGGCGGCGACCGCGTGCGCTACGAGAGAGTTCTCGGGCTGCAGGTCGAGGACGTAGTACTTGTTGATGCAGGGCGGGATCACCACCAGCGGCCGCGCGGCGACCTCGGCGGTCGCGGGCGAGTACTGGATCAGCTGGATGAGTTCGTTCTCGTAAACCACGTCGCCGCGGGTGACCGCGACATTGCGCCCGACCTCGAACGCGGATTCGTCGGTCTGGCTGATGCGGCCCTTGCTCACATCGTGCAGCAAATTGGCGAGCCCGCGAGTCAGGCTCTCGCCCTGCGTCTCGATCGCCGCCTGCAGCGCCTCGGGGTTGGTCGCCGCGAAGTTCGCCGGGCACATCGCGTCGATCCATTGCCTGGCGGCGAAACGCGCGCGCTCCTTCGCCTCGGGCTCGAGCTCGGAGCGCTCCACCAGCTCCTCGACATAGCGCGAGGCGAGAAGATAGGACTGCTTCAGATAGTCGTAATAGGGGTTGTCGCGCCAAGCCTTGCCCGCAAAGCGCCGGTCGCCAGGCTCGTCCTTCGCCACCGTCTCATGGTGGCCGGCGAGCAGCGCCGACCAGAGCTGCGTCTGCTTCTCCGCGTAGCTCGCCTGCATCGCGCCCAAGCGCGCGGCACTGCGCTGCAGCTCGCTCAGCCACGGCGGAACGCCTGAGGAAGCCGGGGCGCTCGCCATGAGCCGCATCCAGCCTTGCGTCACCTCATTGCTGGATTGGGCGATTGCAGCGAGCAAGGCCTCCGGTGTGCCTTGTTGCGGTTGCATCGCGCGCGATTTTGCGCCGCACAAAGGGAGCAGTCAAATGATTTTAAGCTACTGAAAGTGTAGCTATTTTTGCTCAGTGCGCAAGCACTGTTCCGACCAACGCAATGGTGCCGATACCCAGGGCGATGAGCAGCGCCTGGAACGCCGTGTCGCGCAGTTCCGGCCGGCGGTGCAGGCCGGGGATCAGATCGGCGACCGCGACATAAATCATGCTGGCCGCGACGATGCCGAGCAGGCTCGGCTGCAAGCCATCGAAGACCTGCAACGCGTAGTAGCCGAGGACCCCACCCACTAGCGTGGCGAGGGAGGACAGCATGTTCACCGCGAGCGCCTTGGCGCGAGAATACCCCGAGTGCAGCAGGATCAGGAAATCGCCCATCTCCTGCGGAATCTCGTGCGCGATGATCGCGATCGCGGTGACGATGCCAAGCTCGATGCTCTGCAGGAACGCCGCCGCGATCAGCACGCCGTCGACGAAGTTGTGCACCGTGTCCCCCACCATGATCAGCAGGGCGCTGCGCCCGTGATCGTGCGTCGCGGCGTGCGGGTCGTGAACTTCGCAGTTCTCGGTATGGCAATGGCGCCACAAGAGGAGCTTTTCCAGGACAAAGAACGCGAAGATGCCCCCGAGGATGGCGATCGCCGCCTGCTGCGATGCGCCCCTTTCGAATGCATGCGGAATGACCTCGAGAAACGCCGCGCCGAGCAGCGCGCCGATCGCGTAGGACACGAGCATCGGCACCCAGGCCGCCCGTAGCGCGAGCGCTATCGAGGCGAGGCCTGCGGACAGGGTCCCGCCGGCAAGGCTTGCCGCAAGAATCCAGCCTAATGTCATGGGGGTCGGGATTCTACGCTAGGCGAGTCGGTGGGATCGCTACGCGAGCCATATCAGCGCCGCCATGCGCTCGGCGGTGCGGTCGCGCCGGAACGAGTAGAAACGCTCCGGCTCCGAGTAGGTGCAGAAGCCGCCGCCGAAGATTCGATTTATGCCGCGCCGCTCAAGCCGCTGCCGCGCGACCGCGTACAGATCAAGGTACCAGTGTCCGCGACGCGTGGCCGTAAAGGCATTTTCATGGCCGGGGAAAGCCGCCCGGACCTCGTCCCCGACCTCGTAGGCCCTCGGACCGATCGCCGGTCCAAGCCAGGCAAGCACGCTTGCCGGTGGCACGCGCATCGCATCGAGCGCCGCTTCGACGACGCCGGCGGACAAGCCGCGCCATCCGGCGTGCGCCGCCGCGATCACGCTGCCCGCTTCGTCGGTCAGGAGGACCGGCATGCAGTCCGCGAGCATCACCGCGCATACCGCGTTCGTGGTGCGAGCCACGGCAGCATCCGCCTGGGGAATGCCCCTGGCGGCATCGGCCTCCACGACCCTCGCGCCATGAACCTGCCGCAGCCAGACCGGCTCTCCCGGCACCAGCTTTCGCAGCCTGGCTCGAGTCTCATCGCGCGACGCATCGCCGAAGCCTCGCGTCGTGACGATCGCCCGGACCCGGGCGGGCGCCGGCCACTCAGGTCGAATCGTGTCGATCGCTCACTCCTCGGCGCGCAAGTTTTCGATCAGGCGCTTGAAATCCCGCGGCGGCGGCGCGCTCCAGGTCATCGCCTGGTTTTTTCCCGGATGAATCAAGCTGAGCTCGCAGGCGTGCAGCGCCTGGCGCGGAAACGACACTCCGCGCCGCGTGCCGCGCCGGTAGACCGTATCGCCCACCAGCGGATGGCGGATGTGCTGGAAATGGACGCGAATCTGATGCGTGCGCCCCGTTTCCAGACGGCACTCGACGAGCGCGGCGTGCCCGAAGCGCTCGAGCACCCGATAGGATGTGCGTGCCTGTTTGCCGCGATGCGTGACGGCCATGCGAACGCGCGCGCGCACGTCGCGCCCGACGGGCGCATCGATGACACCGCTCGCCGGCGGATCGCCTTGCACCACGGCGAGGTACACGCGGCGCATCGAGCGCTCGGCGAGCTGCTTCGCGAGGCTCGCCTGGGCCGAAACGGTTTTCGCGACCACCAGCAGGCCGGTCGTGTCCTTGTCGAGGCGGTGCACGATGCCGGCGCGCGGCACGCCGGCAAGGGCGGGCGCGTGTGCGAGCAGCGCGTTCATGAGAGTGCGATCCGGCTGGCCGGCGCCCGGGTGAACCACCAGCCCCGCCGGCTTGTCGATGACGATGAGCTCCGCGTCCTCGTAGACCACCTTGAGCGGCATGCGCTGCGCCTGCTGCGCCGCGGCGCGCGGCACTGCAGGCGGCTCAAGGACTATTCGTTCCCCACCCGCGACGTGGCTCCCCGATTTCGCTTTTTCTTCCTGGTTTTCAATCCTTATGTGACCGGATTCCAGCCAGACCTGCAGGCGATTCCGGGAATACTGAGGAAATAGACGAGCCAGCGCCTGGTCGAGCCTCAGGCCGCCGAGCTCGGGCGGCACGATGGCCCGCATCGGCGCCGAGAAGGCCGCTTCCCAGTCGGCAGTCGGCGGGGCGCTATAATTTTTCGCTCCCGGCGTTGAATGCCGGGTTTTCACACCGGAACGTCTTCGCATGCGCCCAAGTTTACTTGTCCCTCTGTCGCTGGTACTCGCGCTGCTGCTTCTCTTTGGGGCCGCGGGCTGCGCCGGGCTGGGCCAGGAAGACGAGACCATCGGCTGGTCGGCGCAGAAGCTCTACGGCGAGGCCAAGGACGCAATGGCGTCCAAGGAATGGACCAAGGCCATCAAGTACCTCGAGAAGCTTGAGGCGCGCTTTCCCTACGGCCGCTATGCCCAGCAGGCGCAGCTCGAAGTCGCCTATGCCCATTGGAAAGACAGCGAGCGCGCTTCGGCCCTCGCGGCCGCCGACCGCTTCATCAAGCTCTACCCGAACCATCCCAACGTCGACTACGCCTACTATCTGAAGGGATTGATCAACTTCAACGAGCTCTCGGGCATGCTGACCTGGCTCACCTCGCCCGATATGACCGACCGCGACCCGAAGGCCTCGCGCGAGGCGTTCGACGCGTTCAAGGAGGTCGTCACCCGCTTTCCCGAGTCCAAGTACGCAGAGGACTCGGGGGCGCGGATGGGCTACCTCGTCAACGCCCTCGCCTCGCACGAGGTCCACGTCGCGCGCTACTACATGAAGCGCACCGCCTACGTCGCCGCTGCGAACCGGGCGCAGTACGCGGTCGAGCACTATCCGCAGTCGCCGGCCGTAGAAGAGGCATTCTTCATCCTGATCAAGGCCTACGATGCTCTCGGAATGACCGAATTGCGCGACGCCGCCGCGCGCGTGATGCTCAAGAATTTTCCGAGCAGCGGTTACTACGCTCCGGGCGGGACGCGCAGGGACGCGCCCTGGTGGCGGATCTGGGACCCGGATTGGTAACTCACGGCGTGATTGCTTCGTCCGCGACGTAGTCGCGGATGATCGATTCCACGTCCGGATCGGCGCGGAATCCCATCTCCAGGGCGCGCGGCGTGCTGAAGCGCACCGGCCAAGTCCTGACGATGGCCTGGATGCGCGCGTCCGGCTTCCAGAGCACGCGCGCCGCAGTTTTCGCGCCCGCGACGCGTTTCAGAGTCTCCACCATCTCGGAAACGGCGGCCGTGATGCCGGGCAGGTTGACGACGCGCTGCGCGCCCCAGACCGACCCGGGCAGCTCGAGCGCGTGGATGAATGCCTCGACCACGCGGCGTGGCGACAGCAGCCATACGCCGGTGTCCGGCCCGACCGGGCACTCCGAAGCCACGCCGTTCAGCGGCTCGCGAATGATGCCGCTCGCGAAAGAGGACGCCGCGGCGTTGGGTTTGCCGGCTCGCACGACGATGGTGGGTAGGCGCAGCGAGCGGCCGTCGACGAAGCCCTTCCTCGAATAGTCCGAGACCAGGTATTCGCCGATCACCTTCTGCGTGCCGTAGGAAGTCTGCGGTGCGGGGACCGTTGCGTCGTCGAGCACCGGCGGCAGCGCGCCGCCGAACGCCGCCACCGAGCTCGCGAACACCAGGCGCGGCGGCCTTGCGCATTGGCGCAGCCGCTCCAGCAGGAGCCGCGTGCCTTCGAGATTCACGCGCATGCCAAGGTCGAAATCCGCCTCGGCGGCGCCGCTCACGACCGCCGCGAGGTGGAATACCGCCTCGGTGTCGGAAGCAACCACCCGCCCCACGACCTGCGGATCCGAAATATCGCCGGTAACCACCTGCAACCGCGCGTCATCCGCGATCCGAACCGGAAACGCGCCATCGAGCAAGGTTATCCGCGAGATCCTCGTACCGCCGAGCTCGCCCCGCGCGAGCAAGGCCTTCGCGAGACGCCCCCCTATGAATCCGCCGCCGCCCGTGATCAGAATTTTCATGCAGCAAGTTTAGCGAAGAAAGCCTCGACCTCCTGGAGGCTGCGGGTGAACCTCATCGGCGGCAGGCTCTGCACGATGCGCCGGCCGTACGGCCGCGATATCAGGCGCGGATCGCACAGCATCAGCACGCCGCGATCGCTTTCGTCGCGTATCAGCCGCCCTGCGCCTTGCTTGAGCTGCAGCACGGCTTGCGGCAGCTGCAGCTCGGTGAACGGGTTGCCGCCTTGCGAGCGCATGCCCTCTATTCGCGCCGCGAGCACCGGGTCGTCGGGCGGCGCGAACGGCAGCTTGTCGATCACGACCAGCGACAGCGCTTCGCCGCGCACGTCCACGCCTTCCCAGAAGGACTGGCTGCCGAGAAGCACGGCGTTGCCGAGCGAGCGAAAGCGCGCCAGCAGCTCGCTGCGCGAGCCCGTTCCCTGCACCAGCAGAGGAAAATCGATCCGGCCGCGAAGCAGCTCGTGCGCGCGGCGCAGCGCGCGCAGTGTGGTGAACAGGACGAACGCCCGCCCGGCGCTCGCCTGCAGGACCGGCAGCGCCGCTTCCACCACCGCGTCGGTAAAGGCGCTGTCATTCGGATCGGCGGGCAACCCTTTCGGCACGTAGAGCAGCGCCTGGCGCGCGAAATCGAACGGGCTCGACCAGCGGCGCGCCTCGGCCTCGTGCAGCCCCAGCTCCCGCTTGAAGTGGTTGAAATCCTCCCCGACCGCCAGGGTCGCGGAAGTGAAGATCCAGCCGCGCGGATGGTCGGCCATCTGCCTGCGGAACAGCTCGCCCGAAGACAGCGGCGTCACGTGCAGCAGCGCGGCGTGGGCCAGCGCTTCGACCCAGCGCACTTCCTCGCCGCCCTCGTGTTCGCGCAACCGGGCAAGGATGGCGCGCGCCGCGCACGCCCGGCGTTCGCAAGAGCCAAGCCCCTCCGAGCGCTCGGCCTGCGCGGCAAGCGGCTCCGCCAGCTGCTCGAGCGCCAGCGAGAGTCTTTCGAGCGCCTCGGGAAATCCCGGCAGGCGCATGGCCTGGCTCCACCCGAGCCGCGTGCCCGCCTCGCCGAGAGCAAGCCGCAGGTCGCGCGCGGCCTTCTCGAGGCGCGCGACCAGCTGGTCGAGCTCCGCCATGGCGGCGCCGGTGGTTCCCCCGGCGGCGCGCAGCTCGAGACGCGCATCGCGCGCGAGCTCGAGCAGCTGGGCGGTGGAAATCCGGTCACCGAAGAAGGCGCGCGCCGTCTCGGGAAGCTGATGCGCCTCGTCGAAGATGAGGGTATTGCACGCCGGGAGCAGCTCGGCGATGCCTTCGTCCCTGAGCACGACATCGGCGAAGAACAGGTGGTGGTTGACCACCACCACATCCGCGGCGAGCGCATTGCGGCGCGCCCGCATGACGAAGCAGTCGCTGTAGTCCGGGCATTGCTGGCCGAGGCAATTTTCGCGCGTCGAAGTCGCATGCATCCAGACCGGCGCGTCCTCGGGCAGGTCGGCGAGATCGGCGCGGTCGCCCGTGGTGCTGAGCGCAGCGAAGCGCTCGATCTTGCGAAGCTGCTGCGCTTCGTCCCGGCTGGCGAGGCGCGCCTCCGCCGAGGCTCGCCCGAGGCGGTACAGGCACGCGAAGGTCTTTCCCGTACCGGTGCCCGCTTCCGCCACCAGCACGCCCATGCGCTCGATGGCGTCGTAGATCGCCTCGGCCATTTCGAGTTGCTGCGCGCGTTGCTTGAAGCCCTGAACTTTCGCGGCGAGCGGCCCGTCGGCGGCAAACGCCCGCTGCAGCAGCCCTTTCAGTTTCTCATCTCCTCGACCTTCACCCACACCCGCCTCGATTCCGATGAGCGCGAGCGGCTCGTGGAAGCAAGACCCCGGTCGTCGCGCGAGGCGCTCGCCGCGATGCCGCCGATCTCGAACCACTCGCCGAGGCGGCCCAGCACGCTTGTCACCATGCGCTGCCCCTGGACGTTGCCCTGCCCGTCAAAGCTCTGCCGCTGCGGTGCGATGTCCAGAAATACCCTGTCGCCCGAGATTCGCGGCACGACTTCGAAGCCGGTGGTGGCTTCCTGGATCACTATCCTGTCCTGCCCGACGACGCCGGCAGGAGTCTGGATGGCCTGGCGCTGCATGATAGGACGGGATTGGCCGGTAGAAATATAAGCGCGTCCGCCCTCCAGGACCTGAATCCGCTGATCGACGCGCTCCTCGCGCGCTGCGCGCGCATCCTGCGCGCGCACATCTACGTCGCTCCCTCGATTGCTGATCCTGCCGCTCGCCCCGATCCCCTGCCTGGCGGCGTCCGTCGAGTCGTCGAATCGCACCAGGATCTGCAGGCGTCTCGACGGCCGATCGATGGCCTCCAGCGCACGCCGGATTTCTGCGACGTTATCCGGGCTGGCGCGCACGATGAGCTGGTTGTTCTGCCCTGTGAGCGTGCCGCCGGGCTCGAGCAACGGGCGCAGAGTGGGAAGGACCTGCTCCACCGTGGTGTGCTTGAGCGGAATGACTTCGAGCGCCTGCTGCGCGGCGCTTTGGAACGCCGCGCACGCGAACGCGGCCGAGAGGGCCAACCTGATCAATTTCATGTCCTATGCCGAGAATGGATAAACGCGCCAGCCACCGGGACGTCTACGGAGGCAGCCTGCGGCGCCAGCCATTATGAAACCCGGGGCTGGGCTTCGAACAGTGCTTGACGATGTGAATGAGAATGACTATCATTCAAGCCATTACACCCTTCCAGGCCCACATGAATATCCCTCGCCCGCTTGCCGCCCTTCTCGTAGCGCTGTGCATCGCCGGCGTGGTTCCCGCGCATGCTCAGGACAAGGACGTCTTCATCCTCACCATCAAGGATCACAAGTTTCACCCTGAGGAACTCCAGGTGCCCGCCGGCAAGAAGATCAAGCTGATGGTGAAGAACCTCGATCCGACGGCCGAGGAGTTTGAAAGCCACGATCTGAAGCGCGAGAAAATCATCGCGGGCAACAGCGAGGCAACGCTGTCGATCGGCCCGCTCAAAGCTGGCGCTTACAAGTTTGTCGGCGAATACAACGAAAAGACTGCCAAGGGGCGCATCGTCGCCAAGTAACGGCCCGCACATGCTCGCCACCGCGGTAATCGTATTTCGCGAAGTGCTGGAGGCTGCGCTGATCATCGGCATCGTCCTCGCAGCGACGCGGGGGGTGGCCGGGCGCGCCATGTGGGTGGCAAACGGAATCGCCGGCGGCGGGGCGGGGGCGGTCGTGGTGGCGATTTTCGCCGGAGCGATCGCTTCGGCTGCCTCGGGCATGGGCCAGGAGATCTTCAATGCGCTGGTGCTCCTTATTGCAGTGTCGATGCTCGGCTGGCACAGCATCTGGATGAAGCGGCATGGCCGCGAGATGTCGATCAGCATGAAAGCGGTCGGTCAGGCGGTGCGCGGTGGCGCGAAGCCGATGTACGTTCTCGCGGTCGTCGTCGGGCTAGCGGTGCTGCGCGAAGGCGCCGAAGTGGTGCTGTTCCTGCATGGCGTCGCGGCCTCCGGCGCCAACGGCGCCGGCGCGATTGCCGCAGGCGGTGCGGTCGGACTGGCGCTTGGAACGGCGGTGGGCGGCCTGCTGTATTTCGGACTGCTGCGAATTCCCTCGAAGTACCTCTTCAGTGTGACCGGTTGGCTGATCCTGCTTCTCGCCGCCGGCATGGCCGCGCAGGCAGCGGCGTTCCTGGTGCAGGCGGACCTGTTGCCGGCGCTGGGCGACACCTTGTGGGATAGCTCCTCGCTTGTTTCCGACGGCAGCCTGGTTGGCAAATCCCTGCATGCCCTGGTCGGCTACACCGCGCGGCCTTCCGGCATTCAACTGGTGTTCTACGCCGCCACGATCGTGGCGATCGTCGCCCTGATGCGGCTGGCCAATCGCCCGCACGGCGCGCAACGCGGCACCGCGGCTTCCACTTCCTAGCCGTCCGGCTCCTTCAGGCTGTATATCGCACGCAGCACCACCGTGAATTCCTTTCCTCGCAGAGCGGAAGGGATCGGCACGAGCGGCTTTGCCTTTCTGAACATGTCGATGGCCTGCTGGTCGAGAATTTCATGACCCGTGCTGGTCTTGATGCTCACCGAGCTGATGATCCCGTTGGCCCCGATCACCATCGTGACTTCGGCGGTGCCTTCCCAGTTGTTGTCCATCGCCACGCGCGGATATCTCTTGTATTTGGCCGCCGCAATGCGAATGGCCCTTTCGTATTCGTTTAGCGTGCCGAATTCCGCTTGGGCGCCCGGTTGCGGCTCCGTCTTGGCCACGGGCCCCGGAGCGGTCGTAGCGCTTGCGGGCGGCGCAACGGGAGCGGCCGGGGGTGCCGCGGGCGCGGATTGCGGGGGCGCCACCGGCGCGGGCTTCGACGGTGCTTTCGGCTCGGCTCTCGCGATCGGGCTCGGCTTGGGCGGCGGTGCCGCGAGAGGCGGCGCAGGCGGCTCGACTTGCGGCTTCGGGGGCTCCGCTTGCGGAACCGCAGCTTCTGCCTTCGGAGGGGAAGGCTGAACCAGGCGGGCGACGATCGGCCCTGGCACGGCCGATTGGCGTTTGCCTTCCCTGAAGCCGGGAAGAGCGAACAGCAGCACGCCGTGGAGCAGCACGGACGCAAGCACCGCGTAGCTGAAGGCGCGGTTGTTCGGCGGACTCCTTCGCAACCCCGCTTGCATGACCGCGCTCATATCCAGAAAGCGAGAATGGCGGTGGATGCAGTCTGGGGCGAACTCATCTCTGCCGGTAATTCCCGGTAACAGGGATATTTACAGCGATTTCTGGCCTCCTTACCGGTCCCGTACATACGTCAAAGTGGATTTCTCATTGGAGAAATCCGCTCTCGCGGCCTCTGGAATTACGAGCGTTGCGTTTCTTTATCAGGGAAGTTCCTTGCGGCGATCAGGGAATTTGCAGGGCTGATTCTGGGAATTTTCGAAAAGGTCCACTTACGCCAGTGCTGGCGTGATCTTGGTTAGGCCCGCTTTCGGCCAAAAGCTGTCGTTCAAACCTTATACCTACCGGCCAGGGCACGTCGTACCGTCGACGCTGGGTGTTTCGACTATGGGATAGAACGCGACCACGCCGGCCCTCAGGAGACTAGGAAGCGGGGCGCCGCCGCCACGCCGCCACCACCACGGCGCAACCGGCCCATCACCTATGATGTCATACGCCCCAGTCCACTCCGTCGCGCGCGGCGCATCGTTGAGCACAAACCGCGCACGCACGGTCCACCTGTAGGTACGGCAAGGCTCCAGAGGTTCCTCGAGGCGATGCGCTGGCTCAACTAACCCGCGGCGCTCATAGATGATTTCCGTTGCTGCCGGAAATGTCCTTGGCAGTTTGCTTGGCTCGTGAACCTTGAATACGCGAAGATCGTAACGAACCTGATGCGCTTGCCCGGGCCCGTTTCCCGGCACGATGTCGAAGCCTCGAGGCCATGACTCCCAGCGGAAACTCGGCTCAAGTTCGCTGAGCGAATATCGGTCTAGTGCCCGAAATTTGATGCGGATCGGGGGTTCGGTCGCGCGGAGTGCATAGGGGGCACCAGTTCCGTTTCACCGGATTTCGGCTGCTTGGGAGCAATCTCGGGGTGGGTGGACCGCGGGGTGGTAAACCTGGGTACAGGCTTGGAGTGGTAGATCAGCATGATTTCATCGATAGTCTGTTCGGCAATCCAGGCGCAACCATGATCGGACTCTGTCTTGATCGCCCGACCGTCACCCGCGAGCCATTCGTCTACGGCACGTGACTCGCTCAAGTATTTCAGACTCAAGATGTCGATTACCTTGCCGTCCCGCGCGCTGAGGACGCGAATCCGAGCTTGCATGCCTAGCGAAACCCGCAAATCCCGGTCTCCGGTCGTGAATCCAGTCGTGAACGCAGTCGCGTGCAGCACGCTGATTTCGATGACCGTGTCCGCTACGCCCTTTACCTCCGTGTAAGAAGGAAAATCGTCGGCCTTCGCCGGACCCGTGGTTTGCGGAACGCGACCAAGGTCGAGCCCCGTCTGCTGACCGTAGCGCGACGCCGCCTCGAACGCCTCGTCCTGTAGTTTGAGTGCCGCGATCCCGCGTTGCACTGCTGCCTTCGCCTCTTCGACCTGCTGCGCAGGTGCGGCCTTATAGGCTCCGGCAATCGCTCCCGCTATAACACCCACCGGCAGGCAAACAAGGGCTAAAAGTAGCCCAAATGGACCCCCCATCAAGGCGTCACCGCAGGCCCCCGCGCCTGCGAGAGCACCCTTGGCCGTCCCTTCGCCCTTGCCGCTACTGAGCGCCTCAAACTGGTAGTTCGGATCGAAGCGTGCTGCCACCACCGTAACCTTCCCGAGGGACTTTTTGTCCTGCTGCGCGTACTCTGGTCTGACCGGCACTGCGCAGGACGTCTGCAGGCACACCACCACCGCGAGCGAGCACGTCACCAATCGGTGCATTCTCGTCATGCGTCTTCCCCCTCAATAGCCGACAGCGAGCCGCTTACCAAGAAACGCTACGCCGATGCTCACCCTTGGGCAATCCCATGAACGTGCGGGTTACCCACGCCTGCGTGAATGACCGCTTTGGGTCGAAAGCGGTCATTCGAAAAACTAGGTCTCACGCCGCGGCAGAAGATCTGGGTAGTCACTAAGCAATCATATTTAGGCGATCCGTAAGCGATCCGTAAGCGATCCGATACCTCCGCTGGCCCAGGCTCGACGCACCCGGGCACGCAACCGCCGGGCCGGAACCAAAGGGAGGGCATCGGTATGTTTCCAGGATTTCCTGTATTGAGTTGCGCGTCGCTTGAGGGTTGCATCACGGCCTCGGAACACCGCGCGTCTGGTCTGAGATTGCCGCTAGCGTGGATGGTGAAGGTCGCGGCGACACTGGTGTGGGTCTGGTTACTGCTTTGTGGCTTGGGTTGCGCGTCTGTCCCTACTACCATCGCGGGCGCGTTGGGCTATGGGTCAGTGACTGACCTCAACCCTGCAATTACTCCGGATTTCACGAATTGGTCAAATTGGTACTCTTCCCAGAGCGGTCCGCAGGCGTCGTACGCACGGGTCGGCTACTCAGTCGCTGGTGGATCCGTCATTACTCCGACTAGCAGCGGTCCGTACGCTGTGTCCGATGCATTCGCGAAAGTATTTTTTGACTCCACCACCAGCACCGACCCCACCAACAAGATTCGCGGACTCATCCTATATTCATCACCGGCACCGGTTTGTCCGCCGGACTGCGTTTTGTTTATGCCGATGCTAGACAATACCGTCAAAGTCACAACTCTTACCTCCATCGGTCAGCCTCATATCGATTTCATCTTCGGCACTTCGACGTTATCCAATTTTCCGCCCCAAAGTCCATTCTTGAACCCCCCGGTCAACAGCGATATCGGATTTGCGGCCAATCCTTTCGTCTTGGGGTGGAACTACCAGTCGTTTGGTGTCTGGGATAGCGTTGATACCGCGGGCAACCGAAGCATTTTCGTCGCCACCTTCGGCGCACCTACTCCCGGTTCTGCGGTACCCACAACTGGTGCCGCAACCTTTGCGGGCAAGCTCGGCGGGCTGTACATATCGCCGGCGGGTCAGGGATCGGTGGCGTTCGCGGATTTGACGGTCAATGCGAATTTCAGCACGCGATCGCTCGGCTTTGCTTCCACCGGCACGATTACGACGCGGGACCTGGCCACCACCACGGCGGCTTCGAATCTCAATCTCAGCGGAACTCTCACCTATTCGCCGTCGTCGAGTCAGTTCGCCGGGACGCTCGTCAATGCCGGAGGCACTATGAGCGGGCAGTCCACCGGAAAATTTTACGGCCCGAGTGCTCAGGAGCTCGGCGGTATTTTCACCCTGCGCTCGCCGACCACCTCCGAGACCTTCGCCGGCGGGTACGGCGCCAAGCGGTAGTGGCTCGGCGTGCGGCGATCACTCGTAGCGATAGCGCTCGCCGCCGCGCTTTCCTCCGGCGTCGGCGCGGCAAACGAAGAAACGCTCCAGCGTTCGTTCATCGAGGGCGTGCAGCAGATGCAAGCCGGGAACTTCGCCCAAGCCGAGGCGCTGTTCCGGCGAATGCTGCAGGAGACCGACAGCCCCCGCATCAAGCTCGAGCTCGCGCGAACGCTTTATTTCCAAGGCAAGTATGAAGAGGCAAAGACGCTGTTCCAGGACGTTGCGGCACATGCCGACACGCCTTGGCGTGTGCGCGACAACATCGCGCGCTTTGTCAGGGATATTGAGGAGCGGACCGGTTACTTCAAATTCGGGGTGTCGCTCGTTTCCGACTCAAATCCACGCAACCTCTCTGCGCAAAGGGAATTCTCCATCGGTGATTTGCACCTCACGTCCACCGAAACGCCGAAAAGGGCCACTGGATTACGTTACTTTGCACGCGGATGGCAACCCGTATCGGAGCCCTTCGCAATCGCGGGATATGTCGTTGCCTCCTATATCGACTACCCGGGAGGAAACCTCGATCGCCTGACGGTTGATGCCGGCCTTGCGAAAGACATCTGGGGCACGGCAGTACGCGGTAAAGCAGGCATGGAATTCGCGACTTTTGGCGACAAGCGCCTATATCAGTTTCCCTATGCAGGTTTTGAATCGGTGCTGAGCGAATCGGATTCGCACCGCCTTAGCGGCGACGTAAAGGCCGGCAAAGTGCGCTTCCCGGATTTCACTTATCTCGACGCCACATACTGGAGCGCCGCTCTTTCGGCCCGTCGCGCACTTTCCCAGTTCGTGGCCGCCACCGCACGCGTCGGAGTAGAACATTCCGCGGCCAATGAACGTCCTTATTCCTACCGGGGATGGGACCTCGCGCCGGGAGTTAGCACCTTCTGGCCCGATTCGACATTCACTTTGGGAGCGACCCTAGGAGTCGGAGCAAGGACCTATGCCGATGTTGACCCCCTCTTCGGGCGCCAACGGGCAGACAGGAAAAAGAGGCTGGAACTGAGTATCGGTAACAAACAGTGGCGATGGAGGAACAACTACATTTCCCTCGTCACCTCGTATGAGGCGAATCGGTCAAACATTGCCTTTTTTGAGTACCGGAAGACAAACATCGCGGTAATCATTGAATAATCGCAACTTGGTGGTGCGCGATGATCCGCTGCATCGCGGGAATTTTCATCAGCTCGTGCTTCGCCGCCTCGACTTCGTGGATGAGCATTTCTCATTGGAGAAATCCGCTCTCGCGGCCTCTGGAATTACGAGCGTTGCGCTTCTTTATCAGGGAAGTTCCTTGCGGCAATCAGGGAATTTGCAGGGCTGATTCTGGGAATTTTCGAAAAGGTCCACTTACGCCAGTGCTGGCGTGATCTTGGTTAGGTCCGCTTTCGGCCAAGAGCGGATCCAACGGAACAAACGAGCGCTATCCAATCTGTAACCAGCCGGTGATGCATCTGTTACTCACCTTGGTAAAGCATGGTCATACCGGCAGTGCAAGACGCAATGCCGGTAACACCCACACAAGGAGAGGCAAATGCAGATACGAAGATTAGCTTCAGTTGTCATCAGTACAGTGCTGTTGGTCGCCATTGCACCCGGGTTGGTATGGGCTGATGCCAGTTGCACCACGTTGTTAGCCAGCAAATCGGCACAGGCAAAGGGCCAGTGGTACGACATTGAACTGACCATCCATCGGGAAAACGTCAAATTCGTGACGTATAGCAGCGGTTTCCTAGAGCCACAAGCCGACGGCAGCTTCCTCGGTGGATCGAATCAGCTTTTCAGCGACCGCAGCACAGGCCAACAGCCGTTCAACATTAATGCGGCGGATCGGCTCGACTTACGCTTGAGCCCAACAGCGCTCCTGCGCATTCACTACACTCCGTGGAATTTCGATACTTCGTGGGATCTATCGTGTAAAGGTTCGATGCTCACTACATATGTGCCAGCCTTCGGAATAGTCACGCTGACGTTCCGGAATCTGATTTCCCCACTTCGGTAGGCTGTTCATGACCGCCCCAGGCAGCTGGGGCGGTCAGCTCTAGGCACATGGTGGGACTCGCGAGGTCGCAGAGAACGCCCACAAAATTTTAGGCAAAGGCAATACGCCGCAGGTGTGGCGAGCCGACCTTCCGGAAAAACGGCAAACGATGTCGCGTGCCAACTGCGCGAAGTCACTAAGGCGTAAAGCAGGAATGTGAAGAACCACAACCTGCGCTTTATTAGCCAGGGGCGTGGCAGATTCGAACCGCCGACCAACGGATTAAGAGCCGGTGGGTCGCTCTGCAAGAGATGGCCTCCGATAACTCTTATTATCGCTAGCTCCGATAACGGTAATTATCGAGTGGCAGCCCGGAACCGGGGTTCGAAATCCCCACGGGGATTTGTCGGCTATATAATCCGCGTTGCCTTGCCCTGCGAGGGATGGCTGCAGGCCGCTTGACCCCTGCGGCAACGTAGGCCAGTTAGCCCCTGCTTGTGGTCAATCGCGGTCATTGGCGAAATTGGCGGGTTAAGATGTCCCCGCATCGAGCCGATTCGCCCGCGTTCCCGGAGGCCGT
>WNFI01124276.1_pt1 | contig 47048 bp, 37 predicted proteins | sample 5400471 | NCBI WGS metagenome assembly WNFI01 (sample SAMN13153348, study PRJNA577476) | soil metagenome | isolation source: 100 cm saprolite on Douglas fir-dominated hillslope | place: USA:California | collected 2013-09-17
GCCACAGCCGACTTCTACGAGACCGCCCGCGAGCAGTTAAATGCCGTCGGACTTGCGCAGTACGAAATTTCCAACTTTGCGCGCGCGGGGTACGAATCGCGGCACAATCTTAAATATTGGACGCGACGGCCGTATTTCGGCTTCGGCGTGGATGCGCACTCGATGCTGGTTTCGCTTTCGCCGCAAGCCGAGGCTGTTCGCTTTGCTACTCCTGATTCCCTGGAACAATACGTCGCCGGCGCACGCTTTCAGCCGACAATCATCTCGCGGGACACGGCTCTGGAGGAGAGGTTCTTTCTCGGCCTCCGACTCAACCGCGGCATCGATCTGCAAGAACTCACCGCGAATTTCGGCGAAGCCGTAATCGCGAATGCTCGCGAATGCATCTCCGAGTTGGTCCAAGACGGTCTGATGCAGCAAGACGGCAGCATCAGTCGCCTCTCTCCGCGAGGCCGTCTACTTTCCAACGACGTCTTCGAACGTTTCATCTCGCTTAACGAAGTCGTGCGGTAAGCATTTTCAGAAAACCTCGTGCAGCGCGGTAAAGCCCAACCATCCGGTCGGTTGGATCATCGGCCTCCGCATGCGAAATCGCCAATCAGGACGCGGCTCTGCGCGGTTTCGGAAATTGCTCCTAACGTCATGAAGTGGGATGAGGCCGGTGAATTTCCCCTCGCCACGATTAAAGAAATCGGCAAGCTGGGGCTGATGGGCGCGGTATTTCCCTCCGAATATGGCGGCGCAGGCATGGGATATGTCGAATACGTCACAATTATCGAAGAGTTGTCGCGCGTTGACGGATCGGTCGGCATCATTCTGGCGGCGCATACTTCTTTGTGCTCGAACCATATTTATCTCGCGGGCAACGAAACCCAGAAAAAGAAATATGTCAGCAAACTCGCCACCGGGGAGTTCATTGGCGCATGGGGATTGACCGAACCTTCCTCGGGATCGGACGCAGGCAGCGCGCGCATGACCGCGGTGCGTAAGGGAAATAACTGGGTGCTCAATGGCACCAAGACTTTCTGCACCAATGGCCATTACGCAGACGTGATCGTGGTCATCGCCGTGACCGACCGCGCCGCGCACACGCACGGCCTTTCCGCGTTCCTCGTCGAAAAAGATGCCAAGGGATTCCGTCCAGGCAAGAAAGAAAACAAGCTGGGCCTGCGCGCCAGCGACACCGCGGAACTGATCTTTGAAGACTGCACAATTCCCGCGGAGAATCTTCTCGGCGGCGAAGGCCAAGGATTCGTCGACGCCATGCGCGTCCTCGACGGTGGACGCATCTCGATTGCGGCTTTGTCGCTCGGAATGGCAGAAGGCGCCTACGAAGCGGCGCTGAAGTATTCGAAAGAGCGCAAACAATTCGGCAAAGCGATCGGCGACTTTCAGGCGATCCAATGGAAACTAGCGGACATGGCCACAGAAATCGACGCCGCCAAACTGCTTACCATGCGTGCCGCTTCCATGAAAGATGCTGGGATGAAAACAACGCTGGAGTCCTCCATGGCGAAGCTCTACGCCAGCGAAGTCGCTGTCCGGTGTGCCAACGAAGGCGTACAGATTCACGGCGGCTACGGCTTCATCAAAGATTACCCGGCGGAGAAGTTCTATCGCGACGTGAAGCTCTGCACCATCGGCGAGGGCACCAGCGAGATCCAGAGGCTGGTGATTGCACGTCAGTTGCTGAAGGACTAGTCTTCGAGGACTAGCTTTGGTTTCTACTATGTTGCTAAGCTGGTAGCCCCAAGTAACTTTGCGGAAGCATCGGCCGTTTATTTCGGCTCCCTCAACTTCTTCAGTCTCTCTTTCGCATTGTCGTTCTTTGGATTCAATTGCAGCGACTTTTCGTAGTTCTCGATAGCCAGTTCCTTCTGCCCCGTGTTCGCGTACGCTTCGCCTAAACTGTCGTACACATTCGATGACTGCGGATAGTCCTGCACGTTCCGGCGAAATACGTTAATACCATCCTGCTCGTGCCCACCGTACAGCAGCGTGTACCCCAACTGATTCAACTCGCGTTCCCCCGCCTCGGCATCGAGCGCGCCTGATTTCCTTAGTTCTGTGTATCGGTCGAGGGCCACCTGAGCGCCACGTAGTTTCCCAATCAACACCAGCGGATGCAACTCTCCAGCTTTGTAATTCCAGCCGTATTCTTTCGCCACGTTCCGTAACACCAGGTCGGCCACGGCGATCCCATTATCTGAATTCGCCATGATTGCCGCGCCTTTCCCCGTCTGCCAGTTCATGGTGAGCAATGCTTGAAATCCCTCGTCCGCTCCGTTGTGACCAAATTGGCCGGGATTCTGCTCCTCCACAAAAAAGCCCAATGCGGCACCCTCCTTGGGCCGAACCGGAGTTAGCATCTCCTCTACTGTCTTCTGCGAGAGCACTTTGTTCGACTTCCCATTTTTTGATTGTGCAATCTCAATGGCAAATTTCGCCAGGTCGGTGGGTGTCGTCCACAATCCAGCCGCAGCCATCTCTGGATAGATGTGCCATCTTCCATGCACGGATTTGCCATCCGCGTAGGTTCCAGTCGCTGTCAGCGCCGCTCGTGCCGCGGAAAGCGGCTGCTCATAGCCGCTGTTCGTCATTCCAATCTTATCCAGGACGGTTTCGTGGAGCAGCGCCGGAAACGCTTTTCCGGTCACGTCCATCATCATCAATTGTTCGATTGTTACTCCACCACCCGAATACCGTTCTTGCGACCCTGGAACAAAGTCGACACCGATCGGCGCAGTATTGGCGGGCTTCTCTCCATTTAGAACCTAGCTTTTGATTCACGTCCTCATCGAGCGACAACTTACCCTTCTGCACCAGCGCGAGCGCTGCCGTCGCCGCGACGGGCTTGCTGATCGATCCCGCTTGAAACAACGTCTTCGTAGTCACGGGCACGCTCGACGCGGTCCCGATCATTCCGTATCCCTTTGCCCAAACAATCTGGTAGTTGTCGATCACCGCCATGCTCAGCCCGGGCACATTGTAAGCGTCCATCAGTTGAGATAAGTTGAGCCGCAATGGTGATTCTTTCTCCCCCATCGGGATGTCGACCACAGTGGCTTCAATTTTGTTGATCTGAGCTTCCTGCGCGCTTGACGAGGCCATCGTGTCAGCTGGCTTCGCCTGTGCGGATGCGTTTACTACCGCATGCACCGCGAGCAGTGCGGTAACCAGCGTTAGTACACGGACTCGCTCGAAATTGGATATTGAGATGAAGATTTCCCGCACAGACGCGTTCAAACGCCTGCAGATGGAAGAGGGCATCATGGAATGGTCCCTTTCGTCTTAAGTTCAGTTGATTCGGGAAAGCGGCACCCAGTGTATATCCGACGCAAGCATTCGCAACCGTTGAAACAATCACACAACCTGACAGTTTTTAGTTTGCCTGCTACCTGCTTTACACTGGCAGTTTGAATCACGACATTCCCACATGGATCGAGCAGCTTCGCTCAGGCGACGTACGCGCTCTGGCGCGGGCCATCAGCGTGGTCGAGAACCGCTCTGCCGGATGGTCGGAGTTGCTCAAAGCTCTATTCCCCCACAGCGGGCGTGCGCGCGTCATTGGACTGACCGGCGCGCCGGGGGCGGGTAAGAGCACGCTTGTCGATCAGCTGGCTCGGTTTTATCGAGCAGGCGCAAGCGCTTCGGGTGCAGCGGTTACGAAGGGCGAAGCCACGAGAGAAGCTCAACGCACCGTGGGCATCATCGCTGTCGATCCCACCAGTCCCTACACCGGCGGGGCGATTCTCGGTGACCGCATTCGCATGCAGGAACATTTCTCGGACCCAGGAATTTACATTCGCAGCATGGCGACGCGCGGATCGTTGGGAGGCCTGGCCCGCACCACGTCCGACGTGGCGACGGTGCTCGACGCTGCGGGCCGCGACGTTATCCTCATCGAGACCGTCGGCGTGGGGCAGGATGAAATCGACATCGTGCGCCTCGCCGACATTACGGTCGTGATTCTTGTCCCCGGTATGGGTGACGACGTGCAGACCATCAAGGCCGGCATCATGGAGATCGCGGACATCTTCGTCATAAACAAGAGTGCGAAGAGTATCTGCAGGACGAGAATCGCGCGCTGAAGAAGAGTGTGGAGAACTGGCAGGAACGCCTCATCGAAATGTTGCGCGACGCCATGCTCGAAAAGGCACGAGCCCAAATGAGCGACAGCAATCTCGCCAGCCTGGCCGCGGAGGTCGCCGAACACAAGCGCGATCCCTATACTCTGATTGAGGAAATCGCAGCTAGAAGTACGTAGCCCCGGACGCCTCGTCCGGGAAGGTTTGGGGCACGTGGTACAGGAAGACAAAATGGTTCATATCGATCATCTCGGCATTGCGGTGAAGTCGCTGGCGGCGGCTACGGAAATTTATAAGAAGCTCGGCCTCGCCGTTTCGCCGGAAGAGACCGTGGAGCACGAGCAAGTGCGGCTGGTGATGGTTCCGGTCGGCGAGAGCCGTCTCGAACTGCTCGAGGCGACGTCGGACGACTCGACCATCGCCAAATTCATCGCCAAGCGCGGAGAAGGCTTGCATCACCTGTGCTTGAAAGTGCCGGATTTGGCTACGACTGTAGCGCGGCTCAAGGGGGACGGTGTGAAGCTCATCTCAGAGGAAATCAAGACCGGCGCGGGCGGGCATCGATATGTTTTTGTCCATCCATCCAGTGCCGGCGGGGTATTGCTGGAGCTGGTGCAGGAATAGCTCAATCAGATTGGCCACGAATTTTCGCGGATCTCACGGTTAAGGCAAGCCCCTTCATGCTTATTCTCGCCGTCGACACTTCGGGTAAGCAGGGCAGCATAGCACTGGCGCGCGCAGAAGAATCCGCGCCCGACACGGACCCGAATCCTGTGGACGTCCTCGAAGTCGTTTCTCTTTCTGGCGGTACTTTTTCCGCGCAACTTGTGCCGCAGATCGCCGCGCTTCTATCCAGCCACGGATTCACCAAGCACGACCTCGGCGGCTTCGTCGTAGTCTCAGGTCCCGGTTCGTTCACCGGACTGCGCATCGGCCTCGCTGCCGTCAAGGCTCTGGGCGAAATTCTGAACAAGCCCATTGCGGCGATTTCTCTGTTGGAAGTCTTGGCGCTGCGCTCAGGATTCCGCGGACGTGTAGTATCCGCACTCGACGCAGGACGGAGCGAAGTTTACGTCGGAGAGTATGAAATTGCGAAGGATTCAGCAGAAGAATCTGCGCACTTGGTCTCCGCGAAAATGGTGCAAGAGCGGTTGCTCTCTCGCGACGAATTTATTTCTGTCGTGCGCGGATCGAATCTTGTGACGTCCGATGAAATTGTCTCCGCCACAGCGCGAAACGCCGGAATTAGCGTCTCCACGATCGAGCCGACGGACGCCGGCATCGTGGCCCAACTGGGGTGGAGAAAAATTCAAAAGGGAGAGACCGTTCCCTCCGAGCAACTGGACGCGAACTACATTCGCCGCACCGATGCCGAGATTCTGGCAAAGATCAGCACTTAGCGATCAGCAGTTAGCATTTAGCCGTCACCTGACACTCGGCCGCGGAGTCGATGACAGAAACTAACAAACACGCTTCGATTCGTCCCGCTACACTCGCCGACATTCCCGCCATGCTCAAATTAGAGCAGCAATCGGCTACCGCAGGGCACTGGACCGAGCAGCAATATCGTGACGCTCTACAATTCTGCGAAGGAAGTCCTCAAAGGTTCGTTCTAGTCGCCGAGCACGACGCAGCCGTCTCAGCGTTTCTGATTGCGAGCCATATCCCGCCCGAGTGGGAACTAGAAAACATCGTCGTCGTTCCGTACATTCGCCGGCAAGGGCTGGCAAAGCGGCTCCTCGACACTCTCCTCGCCCGCGCGCGCGCCACAAACAGCGAGTCGGTCTTCCTGGAAGTTCGCGAATCGAACATTTCCGCTCGGACTCTCTACGAGAGATCGAACTTCGAGCAGACCGGCCGCCGTAAGTCCTACTATGCCGATCCTCAGGAAGACGCCATCCTCTATCGCCTGCCCCTAAAATGAGCTGATTCTCATACTGAGACCTGCACCACTTTTAGGCATTGAACCGTTTTTAGGGCTGTGCTACCTTGAGCCCATAATCCCGGTTTGGAGGTCTGCTGGATGACTCCGAGAGACCAGCTCCTGACCAGTCACGAAGAGTTTCAACGGCTGGATCAAGAGCACACGCAGTACGCGCAACGTCTGGATTCACTCACCCAAAAACGTTATCTCAGCGAAGACGAAAAGCTGGAAGAGGTTCGTCTGAAGAAGCTGAAACTGCGCCTCAAGGACCAGATGGAGTCCATTGAGCGCCAGTTCCGGCATCAGTACAGCGTGAACGTAGCTTAACAATTTTTGCCAACTTCCGCGCGGCTTTGCCGTTGAGGGAGAAAACTATCTTCCAGCCGGGCGCGGTTCGACGCTTTCCACCGGGCAGAAGCAGCTCATCTCGTTCGCCCGCGCGCTGGCACACGAGCCCAAGATTCTGATCCTCGACGAAGCCACATCGAGCGTAGACACCGAAACTGAATTTAAAGTGCGCGACGCCCTCAACCGTATGGTCGAAGGCCGCACCTCGCTGATCATCGCGCATCGGCTCTCGACGGTGCAGCGCGCCGACAAGATCATCGTCACGCACAAAGGCCAGGTCCGCGAAATAGGCACCACCAGGTGTTACTCGCCCAGCGCGGCATCTACTTCAAGCTCTATCAACTGCAATACTAAGGATCAGGAGCTGAATGTGACGCGGGCGCCCTCGCCCGCGAATGGTGCGGGAGAACTCGCCCAACCGGAAGTCACCGCACGCGGCGACGACTAGTGAATGGCCGATTCCACGGCCAGGAGCCTCTGGGAATAGCTTCCGCGTGGTCGGCCATCCGAGAAATTCGCGCCAAATTCAATCAACACTTGGGCGTTTATCAGGATTAATGCGAACGGCACGCGAATATTTGCTGGTCGACTGCAACTCATGAGCAAGCCTCTGCAAACCAGACATCAGCCAATATTCGCAAAGATGTCGATCGACTGTTTGCGCTAACTTAGGAGTCCTTTCGGGCTGCACTGGCATACACGAACGCGGTCAGAGGTCCGACCATGATCCACTGCGCAATAGTGAAGCACGTTTCAATCGCGAGATAGTCGGGAACTGACGTCATCCTGTTCTTGGCGGCGACGGCGAGCGTGGTGAAACTCCACGATAGAACAGCACCGAACGCAGCGTAGATCAGGCCACGGGACAGCAGGCTGCCGTTACGCGGCGCAAACACCTGCTTGTAGATCCAGGCAAAGAGGAAGGACTGGATCAGCATCGAGAGAAAGCCGAACGGAATAATGATATCCGGCCGGTAAATTGCGAGATTTTCGTAGTACTGCTTGAATAAGATCAAGTGCCAGACAAAGCCGAGCGCAAAGGTCGGCGCGAGGTAGGCCAAAACTCCAAGGCCGAAGCGAGTTTTCATTTCCGTTCTCCTTTTGTACTCGTGGTTTTCCGTTCGGGCTTTGCCGGGAGAGTCTGCACGAAGGCAACGGCGAGCTTGAGCCACGACCGCACAGCGCGATTGGTCAATGCCGGTGGATCGACATAGATGTAGCCGTCCATCGTTCGGCCTTTCATTACCATCGGACGCGATCCGGGTTGCGTGAGCGCGTCGGCCTGGCGGCCTTTGCCGACGCGCAGCAACAGACCGCGCTTCGAGGCTGCCGCGACCAAATTGCCATTCAGCATGAACCCGATCCCACCGAACATCTTGACTTCGCGGACCGCTCCTGCATCCGCGAGAGCGGCGCGCACACTCGCGGCAATGTCCTGGTCATTAGTCATGTTGCTCCTCCGTCTCCAACATTGCAGTTAATTGATCGAGGGCGCCGCGCCAACCCTCGGCGTGCCGTACGATGGCGTCGGAACGTGTGAGCTTCTTGTGTTGAATCACCAATTCTGTGCCACTGCTATCCGGTGTGATAGCGACAGTAACCTCAGACTCGATGCCGGCATGTTCGTCGGGCGGCTCAATGATCCACGAAAAGACGATCTTCGAGGGCGGATTGATCAATGCATAAGTACCGTTTACGACGACGGTCTGTCCATTCTGGAGGCGGTATGCGAAGCGGTAAGCTCCTCCCTCCCTAAAGTCGAATTGCAATACTGTGAGTGTGATCTCTGGGGACGGGGACAGCCAACGGCTGACTAAGTGGGCATCGGCAAACGCTGCGAATACCTTCTCCGGAGGAACCGTGAAGCGTCGCCGTATCTCGACATCGGGTTTATTCGTCGTCATCGCCTACACCTTCTGCTAAAAGACGATCGAGTTGCAGAACTGCCCCTGTCCAGAACGCTTGATGGCGCGTAATCCATCCCCCCACCTGTTGAAGCGGTTTCCGATGCAGCCGAAAGCGATGGACGCGCCCTTCGACCGTGCGCTTAACCAGTCCGGCTTGTTCAAGCACTTTCAAGTGCTTGGAAATCGTCGGCTGGGCAGAACGAAACCGGCGGCCGAGTTCTCCGGCACTTTGTGCTTCGCCCTGTGCCAACGCATGAATCATTGAACGTCGGGTACCGTCGGCCAAAGCGCGAAAGGTACGATCTAGATTTGACGCGCATTGCATAGCCATATGACTATATATTAGTCACGTCAGGACTGCAATTACTAAAGATCACCTGACGCTAACCAGACTCCACATGAACTAAATAGAGGTCATCTCTACGGATAGGTAACGACAAATCGACTTGTCGATAGCTTTGCTAACGATTGCAATGGATCATGGGCAAATCTCAGCTCTCCGCGATCCGCGGAACCATATCCCCTTCACTCCCGTATCCAGGAGTACCATAGGTCCGCAACTTTGCAAGGAGTCTGCCTCTAGCCATCAATATGAAAATCCAAGAACGAAGTCCCCTGCTCCACTCGCTTCTCGCCTTGGCCCTGCTGTGCGTCACCGCAACCGCTCAAGACAAACCAAAGCCGCAAGACAGCACGCCCAAGTATCGCAACCCCAATCTCGCCATTGAAGACCGCGTCGCCGACCTTCTCTCGCGCATGACGCTGGAAGAAAAGGTCGGGCAGATCGCACCCTCGGGAGGCAAGACCGAAATTCTTGATCCCACGGGCACCTACACCACGGACTCAGCGAACGCGATCTTGAGCCGCTGGTGGGACCCCGATCTCGCGTTTACACCACGCAAGGCCGCCATCCTGCGCAACGGCGTTCAGCGTTATCTGAAAGAGAAGACGCACCTCGGCATCCCGACTTTATTCATGGGCGAGGCGCTGCACGGATTCATGGAATACGGCAGCACCAGCTTTCCGCAGGCGCTAGGATTGGCCAGCACGTGGGACCCGGAACTGGTGCATCAGGTCTTCACCGCCGCCGGAGAAGAAGCGGGCGCATCGGGCGCGGGGCAAGTGTTCTCGCCGGTGCTCGACATTGCTCGCGATCCGCGCTGGGGACGCACGGAAGAAACCTATGGCGAAGATCCCTTTCTCGCGTCGCGCATGGGCGTGGCCGCGATCACGGGCTTGCAGGGCGATTCTTTTTTCATCAATCGACACCATGTGGTTGCGACCGCAAAACATTTCGCGGTCCATGGACAGCCTGAAGGTGGCACCAATACTGCGCCCGGCAATTATTCCGAGCGCATCATCCGCGAGAATTTTCTGGTGCCCTTCGAAGCTGCGATCCGTGAAGCACGCGCGGGCAGCGTGATGGCTTCCTATAACGAGATCGACGGAGTGCCTTCGCACATCAATCACTGGTTGCTTGACCGCGTCCTGCGGCAAGAGTGGGGATTTGGCGGTTACATCACCTCCGACGGCGACGGCCTTCAGATGCTGGTGCAGACGCATGGGGTCGCGGCCAACAAAGCAGAAGCAGCGCGCCTGGCGCTTGCGGCCGGCGTGGATTACGACCTGTCGGATGGATCGGTCTATCGCACGCTGGTGAGCCAGGTGAAACAGGGTCTGGTTCCGCAGAGTGAGGTCGATCGTGCGGCGGGGCGCGTGCTGGCGACAAAATTCCGGCTGGGATTATTTGACGATCCGTTTGTCGACCCCGACTACGCGGAAAAAATCACCAACAATGCGGAGCATCGCCAGATCGCATTGAAGGCCGCGCAGAAAGTAGTCGTGCTGCTCAAGAACGAGAAGAACCTGCTGCCGCTCGATTTGAGCAAGCTCAAGACAATTGCAGTCATCGGTCCGAATGCCGAAGGTCTACATCTGGGCGGCTATAGCCGCGAGCCTTCGCACAGCGTCAGCATTTTGCAAGGCATTCGCGATCGCGTGGGCTCGAAGGCCAGCGTTGTCTACGCCGAGGGATGCAAGATCACCGACTCTAAGCCGGATTGGCATGGCTGGTTCGCTGACAACGTCAAGCTCATCGATCCTGCGACGCAGATGGACAGTGTCAAAGCCGCTGCCGAAGTGGCGCGCAAGGCCGATGTCGCGATTCTGGTGGTCGGAGAAAACGAAAGCACGAATCGGGAAGCGTGGTCGGAGGGGCACTTAGGCGATCGCGATTCGCTCGATCTTCTCGGCGCGCAGAACGATCTGGTCAAGGCCGTGGTTGAGACTGGAACTCCTACTGTGGTGCTCTTGATCAACGGACGTCCGCTTTCCATTAACTATATCGCCGAGCACGTCCCCGCAATACTCGAGGGATGGTATCTCGGCCAGGAAGGTGGAACCGCCGCGGCGAACGTGCTATTCGGAGACGTGAATCCCGGCGGGAAATTGCCCATCACGTTTCCGCACTCAGTCGGCGATCTACCGGATTTCTACAATCACAAGCCCTCGGCCAATCGAAGCTACGCTTTCAGCACGAGAAAACCGCTCTATTCGTTCGGCTACGGGCTGAGCTACACGACATTTCATTTCGACAATGCTCGCGTCGAGCCCGCACAAATCGAATCTGGCGGAACCGCCAAAGTGAGCGTGGAGATCACGAACACCGGCACTCGTGAGGGCGACGAAGTTCCGCAACTTTACGTGCATCAGAAGATCGCTTCAGTCACGCGACCGGTCATGCAGTTAAAAGCCTTTCAGCGCATCACACTAAAACCGGGTGAGAAGAAGACGGTCGAATTCGCCGTTACTCCTGACATGCTTTCCATGCTGAATCTGGACATGCATCGCGTCGTCGAACCGGGAGTCTTCGAGTTGATGGTTGGTCCCAGTTCCGATCAAACCACCACCGTTCCCCTGACTGTTGTCGGCGTGCACGGCGAAACTGGCAAAGCTGTGCTGGCTCCAGCTCCGGCAGGCTCGGAATCAGGCATCGTCAGCAGCTTCGATGATGGGAAAGTTTCCGCTAACTTCGGGTCATGGCAGTCGAACTCCGATGCGATGAACGGAGGTAAATCGACAGCATCACTACAAGTCGTTGAACCGGGTGCAAATAATTCCAAGGGTGCGATGAAGGTTAACGGCGAGTTGGTTGCGGGCGCTTCGTTTCTGTATGCGGGAGCGATGTTCTGGCCGGCTTCCGCACCGATGGAACCGGCGAATCTTTCCAGCAAGAAGACGATCAGTTTCTGGGCGAAGGGCGATGGCAAGACTTACGCCTTGGCACTGATAACGGAAGCGAATCAGGGCCAGATGCCCGCCATCAAGCCGTTCCTCGCCGGAGCGGAGTGGAAAGAGTATTCGTTCCCCATCTCCGACTTCGCAACCGACGGCAGCGACATCATGGGTCTAATGTTCGCGAGAGGACAGGAAGCGGGTAAGTTTGAGTTCGAGCTGGATCAGGTGGAGATCAGGTAACAGCTTCGGGACGATACAATCGTTCCTTGCGAATTCTGATCTCAGCAGGCGAGGCCTCGGGCGAAATGTATGGGGCGCAGCTAATTGAAGCCATGCGCCGCGCCACAGGTCATGTGGGGACAGCCGCCCCCGGCTGTCCGGTCGACTCGAAGAGTCGGCTCGATTTCTTCGGCGTCGGCGGCGACCGCATGCGTGCCGCCGGATGCGACACCGTCGTCGACGCCAAAGACCTCGCCGTTGTCGGCATCACGGAGATTCTGAGCCACCTACCCAAGATCTACGGCCTGTATCGCCACCTGATCGCTGAAGCCGACCGGCGCAAGCCCGATCTCGCCATCGTCATCGATTCTCCGGCATTCAACTGGCGCGTCGCTCGCGAGATGAAGAAGCGTGGCATTCCGACGGTGTACTATGTCGCACCGCAATTCTGGGCGTGGCGCCAGGGACGCGTACGCCTGCTGCGCGATTACATCGATAAGGCGCTAGTCATCTTTCCCTTCGAAGAAAAGTTCTATCGCGAGCGCGGTGTGGACGCGACGTTCGTCGGCCATCCTCTGGCAGAGCTGCTGCACCCCGCGATTGAGCGCGACGACTACGCCTCCCAATTTCGCCTCGACCCGGCCAAGCAGTGGATCACACTCATGCCCGGCAGCCGCGTGAAAGAGGTTCGCATGAACCTGCCGACGATTCTGCAATCGGCCGCACAGCTCGGCGCGGAAAAGCCCGGCGCTTACGAGTTTCTTCTGCCAATTGCTCCGACGCTCGACCGCAAATTTCTGCCCAGCTTAATAGGCAGCCAAAAGATCGCTCTGGTGCCCGAATCACTTCCCGCGCTCTGGCACTCTCGCGCAGGAATCGTCGCCAGTGGCACGGCGACCGTGGAAGCCGCAATGATGAACACGCCTTTTGTGATGGTCTATCGTGTCTCGCCGCTGACATACATACTCGGCAAGCCGCGGATTAAGGTTCCAAGATTTGCGATGGTCAATCTGATCGCGGATGAAGAAGTCGTCCCGGAGCTGGTGCAGCACGATTTCACCGTCACCAACGTCGTAGCGCGTCTGAACGAAATCCTGCCTGATGGCCCTGCCCGCGACCGCATGATCGAGGGCCTAGCCCGGGTCAAAGCTCTTTTGCGCGCCCCTGCCTTAGAAGGAAGCCCAGCCAGGCATCCCGCGGACCGAGCCGCCGAGATCATCCTGAACCTCCAGGCAGCGAGCTTCGGGCTAAAAGCTGAGAGCTAGAAGCTAATAGCTCATTTCCCCTAAACCTTGTGCTCCCAGCATCTTTTGAGTCAGAATCTTCATCATAGGGAATGTTGCCATTTCCCGGGAGATTCTCCTTAATGCAGATTCAGCTCCGGCGCGTTCTGAGCGTCCTGGCGGGTTCCCTCGCCTTGTGGCTGGCAGTTTTGGTCGCAACACCCTCCTGGGCTGCGGAAAAGGCGCGTCTTCGCGTCGACGACTACCAGATCGAGGTCGAACTAACCCCGCATCTTCACCAGATCACGGCCCGCGCCAAGGTCAAGTTCACGGCGCTGCAAGACCTGAGCGTCGCGGTCTTCGAACTGCACAACGACCTGCGCGTCACCAAGGTTACGGATGAAAAGAATCAGCCGCTTTCCGCCGAGCGCGTCACTCAGGATTCGACAGTCCGCGTTCCGCTTCCGGCCGGCTTGTCGAAAGACTCCTCCACCACCTTGACCTTCGAATACGAAGGCCAACTCGAAACCGGCGACAACAGCCCGGTCCCCGGCCTAAAGCTGGCCTACATCGGCGACGACACCAGCTATCTTCTCTATGCCGGACGATGGTTCCCTATCAGCGGATACGGTCTGAACCGCTTCACTTCCACCATTAGCGTGACTGTGCCTGCGCACATGCTTGTCATCGGCAGCGGCAAAGCCACCGTCAGCGATGCTCAAGCTGCCAAGAAGGCGACCAGCAACGGCTTGCCGACTAAGACATTTACTTTCACGTCGGCCAAATCCAGCTTTCCCGGCACCATCGTGGCTGGAGTTTTTCAGGAGTACAAAAGCGACGAAGGCGGTGTGGATCTTCATCTCTATTTCAAACCCACGCATCAGACTCTCGCGCCCGCATATACGACCACTGCGGTGCAGGAGTTCACATACTTCCTGACCCTTTACGGTCTGCCCCCTTCGCAAAAATTGAATGTGGTAGAACTTCCCGGCGACACCCTGCCTTACGCGTGGGCCCCCGAAATCGCCGGAATAGCCGGGCCATCCATAACCGAGAAGACGAATTACCGCTTAATGGCCAATGCCATCGCACACCAATGGTGGGGAGTTTCCGTCAGTCCCGCAACCAAAGATGACTGGTGGCTCACGGACGGCTTCTCGCGCTACTCCGAGGCTATGTACGTGGAAAGCGCCGCAGGAGCCGCCGGTCTGGAAGAGGCGGTGAAAGATATGTCGGTGGGCGCACTGGCCTACGACACTGTACCCCTCTCCAGCGCCAGCAAGCTTGACCTGTTCTCCACCGAGTTCCAGTCGCTCGCCACCGACAAAGGCGCCATGATCCTGCATATGCTGCGCTGGGTGCTGGGCGAGGAGAAATATCTCAAGACCATGCGCGAATTCTCCGCCGAGTTTGCCGGAAAATCGGCGAGCATGGACGACTTTCGCGCCGTTGCTGAGAAAAATTACGGCGACCAACTCACATGGTTCTTCTCGCAATGGCTCGATTCGACCGGAGCCCCGGAATTCAAAGTCAAGTACACGACCTACCGTTTGGGCAGCAATAAAGGATTCCGCGTCACCGGCGAGATTTCGCAAGATCTTGATCTGTTCCGCATGCCAGTCAATTTGAAGATAGACACCGACGGAAAGACCGAAGATAAGCGGATTGAAGTCGTTGGGACGACCTCCCCGTTCGCAGTAGAGACGTTCGGCCGTCCGCGCCGCATTGCAGTCGATCCCGATCACCACGTGCTTACCAACTCCAGCGACGTAAAATTGCGCGCATCCATTCTCCGCGGCCAGGCTCTGCAACAACAGGGAGATCTCTCCGCCGCCTTGGCCGAGTTCAACAAGGCGCTCGATCTCAACAAGAACAGTTCGCTGGCGCACTACCGCATCGCCGAGGTTTTCTATCTACAGCGGAATTATCAGTCGTCGGCCAACGCCTACCGCGAAGCAATAAACGGCGACGCCGAGCCGCGCTGGACTGAAGTCTGGAGCCGCATCCAGCTAGGCAAGATTTTTGACATCACCGGCCAGCGCGAACGGGCCGTCAACGAATACCGCCAAGCCGCCCAAACCAACGACAACACCTTCGGCGCCCTGGAAGAAGCCCGTAAATATCTTCAGAAAGCCTACGAACGGCCCAAAGAAAAATCGTAACCAACTGGTTGCAAGTTTCTTCACCTTGACGGCGAAGCTTGCCGGACTATGATTAGCGACGTTCTGCCCGAGGGGATTTCCTCAGCCTGTTGGTGGGGTCTCTAGCCCTAGCCAGAGTTGTACTCGTCTAAGGAGGATGGCCATGTTCTCGAAATCGTCGCGGCACGAACGCTTGCCGCTAACTGCCCACTGCGCCTCAACACGCGCCTCATTCGCGAGATGCGCTTGCCTTTTGGTGGCTTTCGGTGGACTGGTGGTCGCCGCTTCGGCACAAACGGACAACTGGATTGGCGGCACCGGCAACTGGAGTGACCCGACGCAGTGGAGCAATGGTGTCCCTGCACCCGGCGAAAACGTCGTGATCGGCACCGCGACGGCCAACTCGACAGATGACATTGGCTTAGAAATTGGCACGCTCACACTCAGCAATCCCGGAGACGCCATTACCTTACCTGACGACAGCTTCCTGGCTGTCACAGGGCTCACCAATGAGGGCACGATCACGCTGGACGGAACCAACTACTACGCGCACCTTCTGCTCCAGAATAGCCTCACGCTTACGGGCAACGGAGTTCTGATCCTCAATCCCTCCGCGGTATACAACTCCCTGAACATAATCAGTTCCTCGTCCGCGAATATTTTCACCAACGCAAGCACCATTCTTGGCGGGGGCTATATCGGCGAAGGGGATATGGGCTTTGTCAATGCAGGCGTTGTGCATTGTACCGCCTACCATGGCATGCTCATTTATGTGGGGAACAACGGCTTCAGCAATCAGGGGCTGCTGGAGGCAACTGACGGTTCGATTCTCGAGATCACAGGTCCGGCGAACTCCTTTCTAAATTACAACAGCGCAACTGGCACGCTAACTGGAGGTAGTTACATCGCGAATGATGGATTCATTTGGTTTATTTTTTCCTCTTCCCAGTTCGTTACTACCCTCGCCGCAAGCGTCACGCAAGAGAATGGCGGCAGCTTTATTGGTGCGTTCGACGAGCTGAGTACGATCACATCGAGCGGCTCCTTTACTACCGACGTCCCTTTTGTTCAGCCGGGTGCCTTCAACATGGCTGGCAGGCTGAACATCCTTCCCCATACCAGTTTCAGCGTTGGGTCCTTAGCGCAAATTACGGGCGCGACTCTGACCGGCGGCAACTGGATTCTCGGCTCCGACTTAGTCATCACCGGCACGCCCGCCAACATCGCTACCAACTCCGCGAGTGTCACTTTAACCGGAGGAACCTTCTTCAACTCGGCCGATGGGACGAACGCACTTGCAAATCTGAGCACGAACAAGAAGGCGCTCAGTCTTACCAACTTTACTAACTTTACTTCCACGGCGAGTTTCGTTAACAGCGGTGTAATGAATATCGCGAAGGGCTCCACGCTGACGATTGGCGGAAGCGCAAACAGATACATTCAAAATGGCGGCAAGATGACGCTGGATGGCGTTCTTAAGGGAACGGCAATCATCAACGGCGGCACGTTGCTCGGAACGGGATTGATTACCGGCAATGTCTCTCTGGGCAGCGGAGTCGCGGCCACCCTCAACATCGGCGACGCGGGCAAGGCTGGCTTGTTCCAGATCAAGGGCACGTACACGCAGCCCTCGACCGGCACGTTGAGCGCGCCGATCGGCGGAGCCGACGTGGTGACGCAGTACAGCCAGCTACAAGTCTCCGGCGTCGCCAACCTCGCCGGGACGCTTGCTGCACCTATCATCGGCGCATTCATTCCCACTCTTGGAGAGACTTTCACCGTTCTAGCGGCTAAAAGTATAGCGGGAAGTTTTTCAAACGCGACGATTGCGATCAATTCGTCGGAACACTTCGCCGTGTCATACACCTCGACGACTGTTGTCCTCACGGTTGCAAGCGGCTCTTCTTGAACAGAGTATTCTCGAAAGCGGTAGAGCTCTGCCAGCAGGTGAAAGCTCCCTCTCCACATAAGAAGTGCCGCCTCCGCTCAAGGCGCTCCCTCCGCTCAACAAACTAATTCCGGTGTTTCTTATCCCTCCAATCCAATTTCTTATTACTTCCGTACTAGGGCTGTAGACGGAGCCAATGTTTCACAATGCCGGGCGTGGCGCCGCGCTCGGTGAAGTCTCGGGTCCCTGGGGGCGCCGTCTGCAAATCCAATCCAGAGGCAAATACCATGAAGCCATTGAAGTCAATGGTGGCCCTCGTTCTGGCTCTGCTCATGCTGGCACCTTCCAGCGTGTTCGCATCCAGCCATCGCGAGGCTCCCATCACGGCCCTTGATCGCACCGCCGACGTTACTGACTGGTACGCGTTTGTCAGTTACGACCACCCGGATCGCGTAACGATGATCCTCAACGTCGATCCATTTCTAGAACCAGCCAACGGTCCCAACTATTTCCCCTTCGATCCCAACGTCCTCTACGAAATGAAGGTCGACAACAATCAGGACGGTGAGGAAGACGTCACCTTCCAATTCCGCTTCAGCACCGAAATCCGCCAGCCCGGCCTGTTCACCGGATTTGTAGGCGGTATTGCCGGCATTCCGCCGATCACGTCGCTCTCCGGTCAGGGTTCTGCCGGTCTGAGCCTGCGCCAAACCTACACCGTAGTGATGGTCAAGAACGGCCAGGCGACCTGCTTGAGCTGTGGCCAGACCCTCTATGCGGTACCTTCCAACGTCGGGTCGCGCACCATGCCCGATTATCAGTCGCTGTTCAACCAGGGCATCTATGGCCTGGCCAATAACGTACGCACATTCGCGGGAACGGTGGACGATCCGTTCTTCATCGATTTGGGTGCGGCCTTCGACTCCTTCAACTTCCGTATGGGAGTGGGCGGAGTTCTACCTCCAGCCGAGGACGCGGACGACACTCACAACTACGCTCCTGACGCTGTGGCCGGCTTCAACGTGAACTCGATTGTGCTCGAAGTTCCTATCACCATGCTCACCGTCGACGGCAAGATTCACAGCGCCGGCGACAAGCAGGCCGTGATCGGAACCTACGGCTCAACCTCGCGGCACCACATTACGGTGCGGCGTTCGCCGTTCCCTGAGCAGGATTCCGGCACATTCCAACAAATCCAACGCGAAGGCAATCCGCTGATCAATGAACTGATTCGCAGTTCGCCAACTTCGTTCTAAATCCTCTGCTGGCTACGGTCTTCGGTTCGTTCGGCATTCCCGTTGCACCTCCGCCCCGCACCGATCTGCTGATCCTGGCGCAGTACGAGCCACCGATCTGCCCCGGTTGTGGTTCCGGGGACGCCGGACCGGTTGCTGACCTGCTCCGCCTGAACACTGGCATTCCGCCGACCGCAGTGGGAAGCCAGAAGCGTCTCGGCTTCCTCGCCGGGGACACCGCTGGATTCCCCAACGGTCGCCGGCCGATTGACGACGTTGTCGACATCGCTTCCCGCGCAGTTGCCGGAATCCTTGTCGACTCCACCAAATACGGGACAGCGATTGGCGACGGCGTTCAGTTCAATCCGGAAGGCTACGCTTCTACGTTCCCCTATGTCATGCCGGCCAACAGCGGACGCGATTCGGTCCACATCGGCCCTGGACAGGCGGGCTGTACCGGACAAGCCAGCGGAATCTGCCCGGTTCAGTAATCAACGCTCAGTAATCAACGTTCAGTAGTCAACGTTCATTCGTCAACCCAACCGTGGCCGCTGTCTAAAAGCGGCGGCCACGTTCTTAGATCGAAATGAGGACTTATATGAAAAAACTGATGGCACTCCTGGCCTTGAGTCTGACTGCTGTGGCCTTCGCGCAGACTCCCCTCGCTGAAAAATCGTCCCTCTCGCCGGCCGAGCAGAGTATCGCCGCCGCCAGAAAAGAAATCGCTAAAAAGCCCGCGCAGTTCTCGGGCTACAACCAGCTCGCAATCGCGCTGTCGCGGCGCGCGCGTGAAACCTCGGATGTGTCTTATTACGCACAGGCTGAAGAAACGTTGAAGAAGTCGCGCGAACTCGCCCCCAACAATATGGAGGCGGAAAAGATCAGCGTGTGGCTGCTGCTGGGCCGCCACGAATTCCCTACCGCCCTGGAAGCCGCGAAGGTTCTGAACAAGCGAATGCCCGACGACATCCTTGTCTACGGGTTCTTGACCGACGCCAACGCCGAACTCGGCAACTACGCCGACGCCGAGAAGTCTGCACAATGGATGTTGAATCTGCGGCCCGGCAATCTTCCCGGCATGACTCGCGCCGCATACTTGCGCGAACTCTTCGGCGATGTCGATGGCGCATACGAGTTGATGGACATGGCCTATCAAGCCACGGTTCCCACCGAAACCGAAGACCGGGCCTGGATTCTCAGCCAGATGGGGCACCTGCGCTTTGTTGCAGGACGCACCGACGACGCGGAAAACATTCTGAAGCAGGCGTTAGTCTTGTTCCCCGGCTATCATTATGCGTTAGGAAACTTGGCTAAAGTCCGCATCACGCAGAAGCGGTATGACGATGCCATCGCCCTATTGCAGCAGCGGTATCAAGATGGACCACACGCCGAGAATCTGTACGATCTCGCCGAAGCGCTGGAACTGGCGGGCCGCGATGCCGAGGCCAAGAAAGCCTTCGCCGAGTTTGAAGTCAAGTCAATTGCCGAATCCGTTCGCAAGGACAATTCCAGCCGCGAGCTTGTCTTCTATTACGCTGACCATGCGCATCAACCTGCTAAAGCTCTGAAGGTGGCCGAACAGGAGTACTCGTGGCGGCACGACGTCTACACGCTCGATGCTTACGCCTGGGCGCTGCATATTAACGGGCAGGATGCCGAAGCTCGCAAGCAGATTGAAACTGCGTTAGCAGTCGGTATTCGCGATTCGAAAATCTTCGCTCATGCCGGCGAAATCGCTCTAAAACTGGGCGACCGTGCCGCGGCGCAGCGATACTTGGAAAACTCAGTCTCGCTGCACGCTACGGGATCGGAACAGGCTCGAGTCGTCCTCGCCCAATTTGCTCAACCAACCGGACAACGCTAGAACACGGGCAGCGCGAAATTAAAATGCGTTCATACCTGAACAATCTCGCGATCACGGCCGTGTTGCTGACTCGGCTCTCTCTTCCGCTCTTTGCTCAGAGTCCGGCGGGCAGGGATCTCGTGTCCGAGAATTTCTTGGCACAGCCTTCTCTGGCTCCAGCTCAGCCGGTGCAAGAGATTGTGTTGAAGGGCCGAGTCAGCGATCCACAGGGTAACGCGCTGCCCGATGCTTCCGTTCAATTATTCCGTCAAGGTTCATACGGCAAAGGCCAGCCGGTTGCCGAAGTCACATCCGGAAAAAGTGGAGAGTTTGAAATAAAAGTTTTATCCGCTGGAGAGTTCGAACTCAAAGTTGACGCCCCGGGGTTTCAGTCCGTTGTGCAGCCCCTGACCATCCATCCCAGCGGCAACTCCGAGATCGAAGTGCAGATGGGACAGCTCGCATCCCGCGTCGAAAGCATCACGGTCAGCGCAGATGTGAATGGCACCGATGTCTTCTCTCCCGACCCGGCCGAGCGAGTTTTTGTGCATGACGAAATGCTCGACGCCAACCCCGGACGGTCCGGCGCTCCCGTTTCCATCCCGGGTTATCCCACTGAGACTGCATCGAGCGGCATTAAGGCTCCACAATACTTCGCGCCGGGCGTGGCCGGAGATCACGGCGAGCCGATCGCGCAATATTTCAATGTTGGAAGCTATCTGGTGCCGAACAATCTCTCGGCCAACGCTCACGGCAACGGATACGCCGACCCCAATATTTTCATTCCCGAGGTGATCGAGAGTGCGCAGGTCGACGGCGGAGCTTTCAACGTGCGCGAGGGCAATCATTCCGTCAATCTGGCGGCAACCTACGGACTCCGTTCGCGCCTTGATCCGTTTATTACGATTACGGGCGATTACCGCGATGTCGATGTGGTAGCAGGATTGAGTCCTTCAGCGGATTCCTGGATGGCCTTCGCAGGTTCTTACGGCAACGGTTTTCTTGACCGGCTGGAACATCGCCAGCAATATAAGTTCAACGGGGAACGGCTTTTTCGCGTAGGCGAACACCGGCTCACGCTTTTTGGCGTTGGGTACTACGGATCTTCCTACATTCCCGGGCTGGTGCCGATCTTCGGCTTCAACTCCAACGATGCCGGATTCTCTAACTACGGCGACACCATCGACCCGCGGCAGAAAGATCAAACTCACACGGCCCTCATCGCTGCCAACGACGTGTGGCAACTGGGATCGGGACAGCAGTTAACTTTCTCGGGATTCTTCCGCACCTACAATCTTTCGCTGTCTTCAGACTTTGGCCAGGGCCTGATCCGGCAAAGTGAGTTTCGCACGGTGGCGGGCAGCAGCGTGAACTACGTCAACAAGCTTGCGGAATACTTCTCCCTGCTGGGCGGGCTCGACTACGAACGCGAAGCCCCGCGCCGCGACGACCTCGACCACTATGGATTATTCGACCCCAGCCACCCGCGCTATTACGGCCCATTCACTCCTGTGGACGGCAACAACGTAACCATCGGATCGGTAACGCCCTACGTCGCCGCCGAAGGCTCGGTTACAAATTACTTTCGCTACTACCTCGGCTGGCGCCGCGATGAAATCAATCTCAACAATCAGGATTTGCTCGCACCGCAGAATTCGTTTCAAAAATGGGTAGACGTGAACTCGCCGAAGGCGACAGTCTCTTTCCTGCCCAAAGACTCGTGGTACGTTCCACTTGTCTCTCTCAGTTTTGGCCAATCCTTCTACACCAACGACCCGCGAATCGGCACTGGAACCATTGCCGACACTCCGGTGAGTACGGCGCATTCCTATCAATTAGTCGTGAGCAAGACCATCCTCAAAACCGATTTTAAAGTCACTCTCGGACACGTCACCACCAGCCAGACTTTAGCCAAGATCGATCCCGACACCGGACTTCAGTCCAACGAAGGCCCGGGCCGCCTGCGGTTTATGACGATCACACTCCGCCGCAATTTTCAGTTTGGATCGCTGATGGCAACCTTTTCCAAGGCTGACGCGCGCGACCTTCTCTCTGGCGAGCCCACTCCGGAAGCGCCACGAACCATTCTTGATTTTCTGGGGACGGTGAGAAAGCTTCCTCTGCACCTGCAAGCACGGGGAGAATTCGAATACGTCGGCGCTAAGCCGTTAGGAACAGGATGCAACGCCGTCAACCTGCAAGCCGAATGTCTTGGAGTTTCCGTCAAGGAATTTCGTGGCGCACTCGTACGCCCCTTCTTGAACAGCCGCCTCGACGCTGGCGTCAACTTCCTGATCGCCCACGGATATTCCGGCCAGACCACCGAAAGCTTTCATCCTTCAGCCATTCAGGAAGTAGTCGGAGTACGAATGCCGTCGTATGCCAGCCTCTCCCTGACCTACCGATTCGGACGATCATCCACACCTTAGTGCGCGATTGTCATCCTGAACAAGCGTTTTGTGCGCGGTGAAGGATCTGGGCGAGCCGCGCGAAGCAGCCTGCCCTGAGCTTGCCGAAGGGTCGCGTTCTTTGCGACGCAACAATCGCGCGCTTGGCTCGCTTCCATATCGACCTAACTCATCACCACAAAATCGTTGCTTGTTACGCTCCTGCCGCAAAGCGACTTTTCCCTCTCGGCCAGCTAACCTTTCTCACCTTTCTTGGGTCTAAAAGACTATCGACAGCGGGAACTTTACCGAGCCCGGCTGCGTATCACTGATCAGATGTTGGGCGGGATATGAGACCCCTCGCCCGAACGTTACCCGGGTGCCCCCACGCTCCTCCCCGGAGGCGTGGGGGCATTATTCAGAGAGTGATCCGCAATGCGCATGCTTCTCGATATTGTCCGGCAGTCGCTCTCCACCTTGTGGGCGCATAAATTGCGCTCATTTCTTACCATGTTCGGCATTGCGTGGGGCGTGGGATCGCTGCTGCTTCTCGTAGGACTCGGCGAAGGTTTCCGCAGCGGCCAGGAAAAACAGCTCGCCACGCTCGGACAAAACATCATGTTTATGTTTCCCGGGCGCATTCCAGCCGTCGAGGGCAGCACCCAATCCGGCCAGCTTTATTACTTCACCTACAAGGATTATTTGGCCATTCGCAACGAGGCGCAGTTTGTAGGCCCTCTGTCGCCGGTGCTGAATCGCGAAGACATTCGCGCCGTCAGCGACTACGGCTCGACCAACGGACAAGTTTTCGGCGTCTCCTCCGACTACAACCAGATTCGCAACGTTCCCATCGAACCTGGCCGCTGGTTCAACGGCCATGACAATACGGAGCGCCGCCGAGTTGCGGTCGTCGGCTGGGAACTGCTCAAGAATATGTTCCCCGGTCGGCCAGCCGTTGGCTCGACGATCCTGCTCAACGGCATCAATTTCGACGTGGTCGGCGTCGTCGCTAAAGTCGGGCGCGACGGCAATAACGGCACCAACTCCCGAATTTTTATCCCCGTCGAAACCATGCGCGATCTGTTCCCTTTGATCAAGGCGAATTCCGAGGACGCAATCTCCTTCATCAACTATCAGCCCATCAGCAAAGATCTGCACACTGAAGCCAAGGAAGAGATTCACCGCATCCTCGCTCGCCGGCACGGCTTCGATCCCAAGCTGGTCGATGCCTTCGAGGATTGGGACACGATCGAAAATATGAAGCGCGTGGGCAAGATTTTCGACGCCATGGACTGGTTCCTGGGCGTAGTCGGCGTCGTCACGCTAGGCCTGGGCGCAATCGGCATCATTAATATCATGCTGGTCTCGGTGACTGAGCGGACGAAAGAGATCGGGCTGCGCAAAGCTTTGGGTGCGACCTATCGCGCAATCCTCACACAGTTCTTCGTCGAAGGAGCATTCCTCACTGCTTTTAGTGGAGGCATAGGACTGGTGATTGCCACAGGATTTGTGACACTGCTCGCCATGCTTCCGTCACCTGAGGGATTTGACACGCCCCGCATCATTCCAGCGTCGGCGTTGGCCGCAATTGGATCGCTGGCAATCGCAGGAATCGCCGCAGGTCTCTATCCCGCGCGCAAAGCAGCGTTGATGCCGCCAGTAGAAGCGTTGCGGCAGGAGTAGTGGATTATTGTCGATTGATGATTGTTGATTTCTGATTTGAGAAACCGCGCAGACGCAAAGTTTTTCAATCAACAATCAGAAATCATCAATCAACGATTTTGAGCACCGAACAAGCTAAGAGCTAACAGCCAAGAGCTGAAACCATGATTCTCGATCTAGCCACTCAAGCCTACAACGCGTTACGTCACAACCGCCGCCGCAGTCTGCTCACCATGCTGGGCATGGCTTGGGGCATCGCGACGGTCGTGCTTCTGCTCGCTTATGGCACCGGCTTCGAGCGTGGACTGTGGTCAGCGTTCCGCTCTTTCGGCACCAACCTTGTTTTCATTTTTCCAGGCCGCACCGAACTGCAAGCCGGAGGCACCAAAGCTGGAACACAAGTTCGCTTGACGATCAACGATCTCGACTACATCCGTGCTGAAGTTCCCCTGCTGAAGCGCGTCTCTCCAGAATCGTTCAAGCAGTGCGCAGTGGCTTTCGGAACGCGCAGTTCGAACTATGGCGTCAGCGGCGTCTATCGCGTCGCGGTCATCGGCTCCGACGCCAAGAAGAAACTATTCTCGGGGCAGAACGCGATCGGCGAGAAGCTGCGCCTCGACGGAATCTCGTATCAGATCGTGGGGATTCTCAAGCATCAGGTTCAGAACGGGGACGACAACATTAACGAGCACGTCTACGTTCCCTACAGCGCGATGAGCGATCTGACCAACCCGTACTACCTCAGTTCCATCGTCATGGAATACGAAGGCGATCACGAAAAAATCGTGAAAGCTGTGCGCGATTCCATGGCGTTTCATCACAGCTTCGATCCCAAGGATCATCGCGCCATCTTTGTCTTCGACGTCTTCGCCGATCTTATGGATCTGCAAGTCATTTCCACCGGCATCAAGATCTTGCTGGGCTTCATCGGCCTGCTGACCCTAGGCATCGGCGGCGTTGGCCTAATGAACATCATGCTGGTGTCAGTCACGCAACGCACCCGCGAAATTGGCGTGGAGAAAGCCCTGGGCGCGCACCGCTGGCATATTCTGTTCCAATTCCTCGCGGAAGCCCTGGTCATCACCGCACTCGGCGGATTGTTAGGGGTGGTGCTGGCGTATCTGGTTTCATGGTCAGTCGGATCGCTGACTCTATGGAGCGCCTTCGAAGAAAATGCCAGCGAAGGCGACATCCATCTCTATATCGACTCGGCAACGCTGATGTGGTCGACGGCAATTCTGAGCTTTGTCGGCATCATCAGCGGCATGCTGCCCGCCATTAAAGCCGCACGGCTCAATCCGATTGAAGCTCTGCGCTACGAGTAGGCTTCTTCTCGGTGTCATCCTGAGCGAAGTGAATGCTTCGCGAAGCGGAGCATGAACGCAGTCGAAGGATCCCTGTCACATGAACACTACCTGCGGGTCAAATGGTTAACGCGAGAAAGTAAGCGCACCCAGTGGGAGGCACAAACGGCGGCGTGACTCGTCCGTTGCTGCACGCCTGTCTGGCGTTAGTAGTGATAACGGGCCTGTAGAAAATCGATCCGGCCCCCGCTCGCCCGATAAACCAAACGATGCTCCTGCGTGAGGCGCCGCGACCAACAACCCGCAAGCGCGTACATCAGTGGCTCGGGCTTACCAATTCCGGCAAAAGGAGTCCTCAGAACGTCTTCGACCAGTTGGAGAGCGCGAATTGCAACTTTTCGATCGGTTTCGACCCAGTAACGAAGATCTTGTCGAAACTCAGGATGAAATATTGCTTCCATTTGTTGTCCTTTGGTCTGTGAACCAGACTCTATTTTTTGTTTTACCCTCAAAACCCTCTGTGCCCGAACAGATTTTCACTTGTTGCTCAAAGTCTTCGGAAGAAAGTCGTCACCGCTCGGCAGAGAGCCCGAATTCCCGGCGAAGTCCGCCCGGCGTTTCAGGCTTACCTTTCCGATCAATCGCCCTTTTTAGGGCGGTTAATAGTCGACGCGCATTCTTGGGAGACCTCAATAGGTGCGCGGTCTCCATAAGCCCGTTCAACTCATCGGCCGGAACCATCGCAACCCCACGACCGCCCTTGCGACGCACAATCACGATCTCGTGATCGTCCGCAACGCGATCCAGCACCGAAGCCAATTGTTGCCGAAGGTTTGTATAACTCGTTTCGGTCATATCCATAGAGTACAGGATTCCTGTACCTGTTTCAACCTATACCTTACAATCATTCCGGTGCCCGAAACCGCCAATTCCCGTCTTGACCGCGTCCTCACCCAGCTTCGTCTCTACGAGCATCCACTGCTGAACTTTTCTGCACGCGCCAAAGGCGAAGGCGTCGAGATCATCATCCAGTTCAAAAATGAAAGTGTGCAGGTGCACACTTACTACTTCGATCTGCATCCCCGCGATCTCGACGACTTGCAGTTCGAATGGAGCTTCCAGCGTCAACTCTTTGACGCGCTGCATGATTACTTTGTCGAGATGTTCATCCGCACACCGCAAGACCGCGCCGACCGCAGAGAGAGGGGACTATAAGGTACCTAATGCGACGCATTATTTCCGTTGCGCGCCTCCGACCCACAACTTAACCCGTTCGGGGTTATATTTATTGACGTGCAGTACGGTAACACGCGTGAAATCGCCGCGAGCGTGACAGGAGAACTTTATGCCAGGAAACAGCCCTCTAATCCACCTTCCGATCGTCATGTTATTACTCTCGGGTTCATTCCTGAGTGCGCAAGAAGCATCCGCAACGCCTGCCGCGCCAGTGCCTGCACAGATTATGAGCGCGAAAAAAGTGTTCATCTCTAACGGTGGGGAGCAGCGCAACCCAGATGGAGACCTCTATTTCAGTGGTGGTCCCGACAGGGCCTACAACCAACTTTATGCCTCCGTGAAGGAGTGGGGTCGATATGAGCTCGTGTCTGCACCCGCGGATGCGGATTTGGTTTTCCAAATTCATCTCGCCGACTTGCGCGTTGGGTTCTTTGACGAGCTCGATTTGGTAGTCGTTGATCCCAAGACTCATATTACGTTGTGGACCTTATCGGAGCACGCCATGTCGGGTGGGCGCCAAAAGGCCCGAGATGCAGCGTTCGATAGAGCCATGCGATTGCTTTCGGACGACCTTAAGAAGCTGGTCGCGGATCCAGCGGTAGCGATGGCTGGCGTCGCAAACAAGTAAGGCAATTGGTCCACATTCAGAACCCTGCGTTGACTACACTTCGCCAAAACATCGAGAAGGAAATCCGTGAATACGGACCGATTCGCTTTTCCCGCTATATGGAGACGTGTTTATACGATCCGGAACTTGGTTACTACTCGCGCAACGTCGCACAGTTCGGCAAAGCAGGAGATTTTTACACGTCGAGTGATGTGCACGCCGTCTTTGGACGCTTGCTGGCTCGCCAGTTTGATGAGATGTGGCACGTGCTTGGGTCGCCTGAGCACATCGCTGTGGTTGAGCTCGGACCTGGGCGCGGGCTATTCGCGCAGGACGTGCTTGACTGGTCGGAGAAGAAGTTCCCCGATTTTTTTGGGGCCCTGCATTACGTTCTTGTGGAAAGCTCCCCTGCGTTGCGCCAGCGCATTGAAACCACCTTGACTCGGCACCTTGAAGCGGGAAAGACACAGATCAGTTCATCAACCTACTTCGACGGCACTCCTGAGAGTTCCCTGTCATCAGCCGCGGAGCGGCGAAAGTATGCAGCCCACGGCGCAAGCCGTGGGTCAGACACCGAAGATAATCAAGCCCCGGAGGGGCGAAAGAAACTGCCTCAACCAGAAGCGCTGCCCCCCCAAACCCCTACCGTCCTCTTCGCCAACGAATTCCTCGACGCGCTTCCTGTCGAGATTCTCAGCCCACAAGGCTCCCTGCGCATCGACGCACGCGAAGGCCGTTTCATCGAAACCTGGGCGCCATCCTCTCCTCAAGAACTGGAATTTCTCGACCGGTATTCCGTTCACCCCGAACCCGGAGAGCGCGTCGAAGTCCCACTGGCAGCTCAGCAATATGCAGACCGCATCTTTGCCGGAATATCGCAAGGATTCTTCGTCGCGATCGACTATGGATATACTCGCGACGAACAACTAGCAGGACGCCATCGTGGCACGCTGAAAGCATTGCGCCTGCACTCCATCAGCGGCAATCCCTACGAAGCTCCCGGCGAACAGGACATCACTGCCGATGTCAACTTCACTGCACTCGCCGCCAGTGCCGAAAAACACGGCATGCAAACGCAGAAGCTGGTCACGCAATCGCAGTTTCTGTTGGGCATCGGTGAGGCCAATCAATTTTCCGATGCCTTCGAAGAATGCCGTCTGCCGCAGGAACGCGCTAAAGTCGCGTTGCAACTCAAGCACTTGGTCACGCCCGCAGGCATGGGTGAGAGCTTTCAGGTGCTGATCGCCAGCAAGGGAATAGAGAGGGAAAAGGTCGCCAGCTTGGCAGGGCTGAGTTTTGGTCGCGGGTAGTGGCTCGCCTTTGCTTGACTTATCGCAGAAAATTTATTGCTACACTTATCCATCTCCTGAGTTCAGCATCAGAGATCGAGAGGCGATTGATGAATTCCACTCAACAGACGCGACGAGATTTTTCTGTCGGGCTAGCCGCAATCTTGCCTATGATCGGACTTCCCCACACCGCTTTCGGACAAAATGCTCCGCAGCCCGATCATTTGGGAATCTCCCACACCTGCGAATATATCCATCAGGAAGTTATTTTTAGGGCGGCGCGGAAACGCGTCTACCAGGCGCTCACCGACGAAAAGCAGTTCAAGCAGGTGACCGATTTCATCATGAAAGGCGCTTCCACGGAAATTAGTCGTGTGGTTGGCGGGATGTTCTCGCTCTTCGGAGGCGTGATTCTGGGACGGCACATCGAGCTTGTGCCCGACGAACGCATCGTCCAGGCATGGCGCGAAAAAGATTGGGATCCGGGCGTCTATTCCATCGTGCGCTTCCAACTCAACGAGGAGGGCCAGGATACGAAGCTCGTCTTTGATCACACCGGCTTCCCGCAAGGCGCAGCCGTGCATCTCGCACCCGGCTGGTGGTCGCACTACTGGGAGCCGCTCCAGAAGTATCTCGGATGAGGCGGTGATCACACCGGTAGTTGCAACAACGTCTGAGCGCCGACGGGCGCATATAGCTCACCCAGGAGAAATCCAATGTCACGTCGCCGATCTTGCTTTGCGTCCGTACTTGCGTTCGTTCTCATGGTCATGCTGGTCAGCGTAGGTTCGGCACAGGTATTCACCACGCTATTCGACTTCAACGGTACGGACGGGGCGAACCCAACGTGGGTGATCCTGGCACAAGGCCGGGACGGCCAATTGTATGGCACGACCTCAGGCGGAGGAACGAACAACTTCGGTAACGTTTTTCGCGTGGACACCAATGGGAACGAATCGGTTCTCTACAACTTCGATGCCACACACGGGAAGTATCCGGCAGGCGGTCTTACTCTTGCAAGTGACGGGTATTTCTATGGGACGACGCAGGCTGGTGGAACCTTCAACGCCGGAGTCCTCTTCAAGATCAGCGCGAGTGGCAATCTCACAGTCTTGTACAACTTTGCAGGCTCTTCCGACTGCTTTCCAGATGGCCCGCCCATGGAGGCTCTCGACGGTAACATGTACGGCACTACCCAAGGGAATGGATCGGGGTACGGCGGTGAAGTTTACAAATTCACGCGCTCTGGAGTATTCACAGTCATTTATGACTTCACCAACACCGGTGCGTCCGTCCCAATCTCGCCGGTGATACGGGCGAGTGATGGGACCCTTTACGGCACCGCATCGGAGGGGGGCAGAAATGGTTACGGCATGATTTTCAAGATGACCACCTCGGGGGCCATGACAAGAGAATTCAGCCTCGCTGTCAAAATTTCTGGCGGCTACCCCCAGTGGCCATTGATCCAGGCGTCAGACGGCAATTTCTACGGAGTAACCGACGGAAGCTACCTGGGAGGCGATGTCTTCCAAATCACTCAGAACGGCACTTTTTCCGTCCTATATCACCAGCAAATAGGTTCAGGGAGCAACCTCACCATTACCAACTCCGGAGTAGTACAAGCCACTGACGGTAATCTCTATGGCTTAGCTCTCGGCGGCGGTGCCAGTGGATACGGAGGCGTCTACCAGTTGACCCTCGATGGAGGCTATTCCGATGTCTACGACTTTTCGACGTTCGAGGAGCCTCGATCCGCGATGATGCAGCACACGAATGGAAAGCTCTACGGCACAATGTACCGCGCTGCTACGAATGGAAGCGTCTACAGCTTCGACATGGGCCTGGGGCCATTCATTGCCTTCGTGCGTTATGAGGGAAGAGCAGGCAGCACAGCAGAAATCCTTGGGCAAGGTTTGACGGGGGCAACCGGCGTTACTTTCAACGGCGTGGCTGCGACCAGCTGCTTCACAGTCGGATCAGACACCTTCATGACTGCTGTCGTTCCAAGCGGTGCAACCACCGGGCCCGTCGTGGTGACAACCATCAAGGGCACGCTTAACAGCAATCACAACTTCCAAATCGTGCGGTGAATTAAGAGCGGGGTCGCGCCATCCTGCGCCCTTGTGACATCCAACCTTGACCTCAAAATTCAAAAAGCACATCATTGTCAAGGCGGAGGCAGTACAGGCAGTGGCCGCGAAAAATGATGTAAGTCTTTTGTTATCAAGATTATGACCTCTAAACCTTTACCGCTCAAGATTTTGCAGACCATTTTTGCAAAAGCCGCGCCAGTCAAGGCATTCAAAAGGTGGGGGGGGTACCCCGATTTCCTCGACGTTTTCCCAAAACAGAACTCTCTCTCTCGGAGGTAAAATGCGCTCATCCCAACTATTTTTTCAAGAGATATCCACAGCCCAGATTTGATCGTCTATTGGCAATCATCCCTTCATTAATGAATGTTTGACCCAGCATAGCCAACAGTGTTATAAATGCCCGTTTTGCGCTGGTCGGCTTGGACTGGAGCCTCATTCTCCTGTCGACGTTTACTGCCTTCCAGCACAGACTCCGACGCGGCCAAACTCCAACACTCGTTCTGGTCCAAGGGTGGAAGCGTGTTCGGAATTCCGGAGACAATACTCCAACTCGATTGGGCGTGCTCACGGTTGATCGCAAAATGAACCGGCTAGACCGTGGTTTGCAAGTTTGAATTGTTGTCGCGGAAAACAGTGCCCGAAGAATACGTTTGTAAGATACGTTTGCAAGACGCATTAAAAATATCCTGATATCCGAATCATTTGGAGGCCTCATTATGCGCACCTGGCTCGCCACGTCTGCGTTCCAAGGACGCCGTATCGCTACGAAACTTTCCACTTTGGCCGCGCTGCTTACCGTCAGCGCCGCCACAGCTCTGGCTCAACCTGCCGGCGAATCTGGCGGCGGCGAAGCGGGGCTGAAACTGCCGGACCTTTCCCAAGTCTCATTTCTTAACGGCGCAATCGACGGCCACAAGCTGCTCCTGATCGGCATTGTGTTCTGCCTGTTTGGGCTCGGCTTCGGCATGGCGATTTATATGCGGCTCAAGAATCTGCCCGTGCATCGCGCCATGCGAGAGATTTCGGAACTCATCTACGAGACCTGCAAAACTTATCTGGTCACGCAGGGTAAGTTCATTCTGGTGTTGTGGGCTTTCATCGCGGTCATCATCGCCGCGTACTTTGGATGGCTCGCACCGGTTCCAGGCAAGTCGATCGCTCTCACCCTTCCCATCATTCTTATGTTCAGTCTGGTGGGAATTGCGGGCAGCTACGGCGTAGCCTGGTTTGGAATTCGCGTGAACACGTTCGCCAACTCGCGCACGGCGTTCGCTTCCCTGCCCGGCAAGCCTTATCCCGTCTATCAGATTCCGCTCGAAGCTGGCATGAGCATCGGCATGATGCTGATTAGCGTTGAGTTGCTGATCATGCTGTTCATTCTGCTATTCATTCCCGGAGACTACGCTGGTCCTTGCTTCATCGGCTTCGCCATCGGTGAGTCGCTGGGTGCGGCAGCGCTGCGTATCGCGGGCGGCATCTTCACCAAGATCGCCGACATCGGCTCTGATCTGATGAAGATCGTCTTCAAGATTAAAGAAGACGACGCGCGCAACCCTGGAGTCATTGCCGATTGCACCGGTGACAACGCCGGCGATTCGGTTGGACCTTCGGCGGACGGCTTCGAAACCTACGGCGTAACGGGCGTGGCATTGATCACGTTCATTCTGTTGGCGGTGAAGAGCCCGAATGTGCAGGTGCAGTTGCTGGTTTGGATCTTCGTGATGCGCGTAATGATGCTGGTTTCGAGCGCGCTCTCTTACTTTCTGAACAGTGCGATCGCCAAGGCCAAATTCGGCAACGCGAACGAAATGAATTTCGAAACGCCGTTGACTACGCTGGTCTGGCTGACATCAATTATTTCGATCGCATTAACCTATCTGATTTCTTATTTCATCATTCCTGACTTGGGCGGAGACGGTTCGCAGTGGTGGAAGCTGGCGACCATTATTTCTTGCGGCACTCTGGCGGGAGCTGTGATCCCTGAACTGGTGAAGGCATTCACTTCAACGGAATCGCGACACGTGAGAGAAGTAGTGATCTCGGCACAGGAAGGCGGAGCGTCGCTGGGAATCTTGTCGGGATTCGTCGCCGGAAACTTCTCCGGCTACTATCTCGGCCTGTCAATGATGGGCCTGATGGCAGTGGCGTACTACATGAGCACAATGGGCCTCGCGATGGCTGCGGGAATGTTGGCTCCGGCAGTCTTCGCTTTTGGTCTCGTGGCGTTCGGATTTTTGGGCATGGGTCCGGTAACGATTGCTGTGGATTCTTACGGCCCGGTCACGGACAACGCTCAATCTGTTTACGAGTTATCTCTGATCGAGCAGGTTCCAAACGTTGAAGCTGAAATCAAGAAAGACTTCGGGCTCTCGATCAATTTTGAACGCGCGAAGTATTTGCTCGAAGCCAACGACGGCGCTGGCAACACGTTCAAAGCCACGGCGAAGCCAGTACTAATCGGGACAGCCGTTGTCGGCGCAACCACGATGATTTTTTCGATCATCATGGCGCTGACCAATGGTCTTACCGCGAACGTGAGCAACCTATCGCTGCTGTACGCGCCATTTTTCCTGGGACTGATCACAGGCGGGGCAATGATCTACTGGTTCACCGGCGCTTCCACGCAGGCGGTTACCACGGGAGCTTATCGCGCGGTGGAGTTCATCAAGGCCAACATCAAGCTCGAAGGCGTGGTGAAAGCGTCGGTGGCCGACAGTAAGAAGGTGGTGGAGATCTGCACTAAGTACGCGCAGAAGGGAATGCTGAACATCTTCATCGCTGTTTTCTTCGGCACGCTAGCTTTCGCATTCGTCGACCCGTTCTTCTTTGTAGGCTACCTGATATCCATCGCCATCTTCGGGCTTTATCAGGCCATCTTCATGGCCAACGCCGGAGCGGCATGGGACAACGCAAAGAAGATTGTCGAAGTGGAGATGAAACAGAAAGGCACTCCGCTGCACGATGCAACGGTCATTGGCGATACCGTCGGCGATCCCTTCAAGGACACATCGTCAGTGGCGCTGAACCCGGTCATCAAGTTCACGACTCTGTTTGGATTGCTGGCGGTGGAGTTGGCCGTGAGTCTGGCTCGAGATCAGGGAACAACGCTCACCAACATTCTGGCGGGCGCGTTCTTCCTGGTGTCGCTGTTCTTCGTATACCGGTCGTTCTACGGGATGCGAATTCGAAGCGACAAAGCGGAGTAACATTCACTGCTGGAAAAGAAAACGCACAAAGAAAAACGCCATCCGCAATATGGATGGCGTTTTCTTTTGGCAGGCGACATCTCGAAATGTCTTCTTACCGGCGATCCCAATCGCGGTCGCGTCGATCGCGGTTCAAATCGCGGTAGTCACGGCGAAGTTCCCGGCGATCATGCCGGACGACCACATAGTTGCCGCAGTAGCGATCATCGCGAATCACGCGACGCTCGTAATTAATGTGCGCCTCATCGCGGCGGATATCGGGCCGGTCGTTGCGGTAGCCATCTTCGGCGAACATGGTTCCAGCGCCCAGTCCCAGCAGCAACAAGATCCCAGCAATCGTGCGTTTCATATGTAGCCTCCAGCCGTGTCTAGCGGCTCTACAGAATAGAAACACGCCTACGCTGCGGGAGTTGCGGCTGGAACGCCGCTGGAGGTAACCCGGAAACGGGCAACCATTCCTAGGGCGCGTACATCGTGGCGGCGATTTTGCGTCCGCCGAGCGCGCCGGAGATCGAGGCCTGTGCGTGGGACTGTGTGCTCGGCCAAGAAATGTAGAGCAATCCTGATTCGTCGCCCGGTCCTGCGACAGAAAGCTGCGTATCGACCATGCCGTTGACGTAGTTCCATAGCATCGTGCCGGTGACTGAGACGTCGTTCGTCCATCGATAGTTGGCTAGCTGGAAGTTTGTGACGTTGGTCGCGTCAGTGTATTGGAAAGTTCCGCCACGCAGGCCAACTCCTGTACCTGTGATATTCATCCACCAGCGCGCGACAGCGTCGCCGGCGCTCTGGACGGCAGCGGCAGCAACCTGCAAGTCGAACGTGCTCCCTTGATTTCCAGCAAGTGCAACCGCGGGATCAACCGCTGCGGCGATCTGCACGAACCTGGGAACAGTTCGAATTTCGGGGATGTGCACGGCGCAAGAAGTGTCTCCTGGATTCAGTGTCGCCACGAAGCGCTGTACCAGCACAGACGCGCATTTGTTCACATCGCCCACGGCAGTGACGTGCGTACTGTTGAATACGAGAACATGAGTCGCATTCGGGAACAGAGCCGTCGCTTCGACTCCCTGTTGCGCCGGGGTCGTTGTGTCCATTTCACCGGAGAGCACCAGCACCGGAGCTGTTGTGAAATTCGGATTCGGACCAGCGGGCTGTCCCGGAGGATGAGCCGGAGAAGGGATCGGCCAGTTCAGGCACGAGTCGAAGACGCTGTAATCGAGTGGAATGGCGTTGAACTCGTGGAGCGCGAACGGCGCATACACATTGGGATAGTTCGCCTTTTCGGTGGCGAAGGCTACGTTGCGCTGCATCCAGCGCGTCGAGGTCACCGCAGTCATATCGTAAAGCTGGTTATAGTCGGTGCAACTGACAGCGATGAAAAGTCCCTCACTGTACTCCTGCGGCTGTGGGCTGCCCGCGTTCGCGGCGGAGACAGCAAGATTCTCGGCGAACAAGCGGAGCAATGGCGCGTCATCTCCCTGCTCAAGATAAGCGCGCGCCGCAGCATCAGTTTCGCGATAGACGATTGGACCCGTACCGTTGGAGAAGCCCACAAATGCAAGCGCTGCCGGATCGGCGTGTGTACCCACCGGGTTTCCGTTGCCATCGTGAGCCTGTCCCCAGAAGGGATGCCGGCGCAGAGCATTGAGCAGCATTTGAAATCGTTGCGACGCCGTGCCCGGAAGATTCTGGCACGCGAGCGAGCGAGCGCAAGCCTGCTCAAACGCGTGCCGCATGGCGGGCGCGGCCTCCGGATACCACGGATTCTGACCGACCACGGGCCACGCGCTGTCGAGCACTAGCGAACGCAACCGCTCGGGATGACGTCCTGCAAAAGCCTGCGAAAAGAACGTGCCGTAAGAATCGCCGTAGAGATCGATCTTGTCGATGCCCAGCGCGTCGAGCACAGCAGCCATGTCGTTCGCGGCAAGGCCGGTACCGTAGAGATCGGAAGTCGCTCCCAGATACGCGCCGCAATCCGCAATGTGTGGCAGCGACGCATAGGGATACTTCTGCAACGGCTCACAATTTATATCCTGCGACGTGCCGGTGCCGCGATTGTCGATGAGAAGCAGATTGCGGCGATCCATCAGCGTATGAAACAGCCCAATATATCCCGCGCGACTACCCGTAGTGGCGTATCCCGGCCCGCCCTCAGTCGCCACGATCGTCCCCAAGGCAGCCTTCGACTGATCCGTCCTCGGATAATATTCGAAGCCAATCGAAATCGTGCCCTGCACCTCGCCCATCGGATCCAGCGGCCGCTCCAGCGATCCGCAATAAGCCGGAGCAGTCAGGCAGTGACGAAGTTGCAGCATGCCCGCCTGAATCGTCTCGGCAGTCTGCACCGCAGACAACGCGATCTCAGCCGGCAAGGTCGAGGATGTGCGAAGCGGTCACGCCATTCTAAAAGCACTCCGCAGCCTCAACAAGGAGCCTTTCTTCTACGCTCTGCTCAACCATATGAATTTTCTTTCACCCTATCGCCAAGCCGTGAACTCGGATATCCTTATTGGCGTCTTCTCAGGCTGTAAGTATTCGGCGACGCATCCCCCGCGCGCCCTCGATACCCACTTTTCTGAAATGGAGTTCGCCATGTCCAGACTACGTCCCCTCTCGATTCTCGCCCTCCTAGTCATCGCCGCCACGCTCGTTCACGCCCAGACGTTCCATGCGTTCCTCTGGTCCGCCCCGAACGGCATGAAAGACCTCGGCACCCTCGGCGGCAACAGCTATGCGCAGTCGATCAACAACTCCGGCCACGTCGTTGGATATTACGTGAACGGCCTCGGCAACTTCCGCGCCTTCCTATGGACGCCCAAGACCGGCATGCAGGATCTCGGCACGCTGGGCGGAACTTCCAGCATCGCCAACTCCATTAACTCCAAAGGCCAAGTCGTCGGCTGGGCGACACTCGCATCGGGCGACGCTCACGCTTTTCTGTGGACGGCTTCTGCAGGCATGACGGACCTTGGCACGCTCGGAGGCTCTACCAGCGAAGCCGACGCCATCAGCGAACTGGGCGCGGTAGCCGGATCTTCCGCCGAGGCCAGCAACCGGGCCACAGTGGCCTTCGAATGGACGGCAGCCACAGGCATGCATAGCCTGGGCACGCTCGGTTATGTCTATAGCTATGGCTACGGCATTAACGCCAACAGTGTTGTGGTCGGCTCCTCGCCGCTGAACAGCAGCCTCACCGTGAGCCACGCGTTCTTCCACGTCCCCGGCGGTCCGATCACAGACCTGGGTACGTTCGGCGGAGACTATAGCAACGCCCTCGCAATCAATGTTTCGCAGCAGATTGTTGGCTGGTCGTGGCTCACCGGAAATTCTCCCACTCACGCATACAGGTGGACCGAAGCCACTGGCATGCAGGACCTGGGCACACTCGGAGGACAGAACAGTTCGGCCGAGGCGATCAACCGCGCCGGACAAATCGCAGGCCAAGCCGATGTCAGTCCCGGCGTCACCCACGCCGCTCTATGGACGGCCACCAATCAGAGTCAGGACCTCGGTACTCTCGGCGGCACCTACGCTTACGCCCGCGGCATCAACGATAAGGGGGCCGTAGTCGGCGCCTCGTACCTGCCGTAGATGTCAGGAAAGTGTCCGCATTTCCGCCAGGAGTCCGCAAGCATCGCGGTCGGATAAGCCACGACCTTCGCCAGTTGCAAGAAGAGCCCCAGTCGCCACCACGACCGGGAAGGGCACGACTTCAGTCGTGCCTCAAAGACCGCATGATGGCCGCGGCTTTAGCCGCTGAGGCCTGGCTCTAGTTCGGCCCCTTCATTTTATCTTTCACGCTGTGGGCCAGCTTCTCGATTTCTTCGGCACGCTTAATCACGTCGAGCGACAGAACATTTTCATTCGACTTGTCGACGTAGGATTTCAGCTCAACCGACAGCTTTAGCAGTTTGTCGGTATCGGTCTTCAGTGCAGCTAATCGCTCTTGATTCGCCTTCTTCACCATCTCGCGGGAGATGCGCGCGCGCCCTTCGTCTTCGTCCGGGGGAGGAAGCCCGAGATCGTTCTTATGTATAGGCGCTTGAGTGGTCTGCGCCGGACCGGGAAGGGGCAGCAATAAAAGGAATAACATCCAAAAGCAGAGTCTGGGGCGCACGGCAACCTCGCAAGAGAGTCAATGGCACTCGTCCCCGAGATTATACGTCGCGAGAATCCGTACAAGAAACGGAAGGAAAGCGACGCCACGACAGCCTTATGCGAAAAAAACAAAAGCCAGAGCCGGAGCTCTGGCTTTCAAAACTAAGTTTACGCCGACTTTACAGCGCGCTCATGTTCGACAGAAACTCGCTGTTGGCGCGGGTCTTGCTGAGTTTGTCGATCAGCAATTCCATCGCTTCTACGGGTGAGAGCGGGTTTAGCACCTTGCGCAGCACCCAGATGCGGGAGAGATCCTCTTTCGGGATCAGCAACTCTTCCTTACGCGTACCCGAGCGTTGAATATCGATCGCCGGGAAGACGCGCTTGTCGACCAGTTTGCGCTCCAGGATGATTTCCGAGTTGCCGGTGCCTTTGAATTCTTCAAAGATCACGTCGTCCATGCGCGATCCGGTATCGATCAGAGCGGTCGCGATAATGGTAAGCGAACCGCCTTCTTCAATGTTGCGGGCCGAACCAAAGAAGCGTTTCGGACGCTGCAAGGCATTGGAATCCACGCCGCCGGAGAGCACTTTGCCCGAGGGCGGAACGATAGTGTTGTAGGCGCGGGCAAGACGCGTGATGGAATCGAGCAGGATCACGACGTCGCGCTTGTGCTCGACTAATCTTTTCGCCTTTTCGATCACCATTTCGGCGACCTGCACGTGGCGGGCGGCGGGCTCGTCGAAGGTTGAGGAAATAACTTCGCCCTTGACCGAGCGTTGCATATCGGTGACTTCTTCCGGACGTTCGTCGATGAGCAGAACCATCAACACAACTTCGGGATGATTCGTGGTGATGGAGTTCGCGACATTCTGCAACAGCATGGTCTTGCCGGCACGCGGCGGAGAAACAATCAATCCGCGCTGTCCCTTGCCGAGCGGCGTGAGCAAGTCCATGACGCGTGCGCTGGCGTTCTCACGCGTGGTTTCAAGCTTCAACCGCTCCTGCGGATAAAGAGGCGTGAGGTTGTCAAAGAGAATCTTGTTGCGGGCTTCGTCGGGCGATTCGAAGTTAACGGCTTCGATCTTCACCAAGGCAAAATATTTTTCACCTTCGTGCGGAGGCCGAACCTGGCCGCTGATGGTGTCGCCCGTCTTCAGATCGAATTTGCGGATTTGCGAGGGCGAGACATAAATATCGTCCGGGCCGGGGAGATAGTTGTAATCCGGCGAACGGAGAAAGCCGTAGCCGTCAGGCAGGATTTCGAGCACGCCTTCGGCAAAAATGTGGCCTTCTTTTTCGCTCTGCGCCTGCAGGATTTTGAAGATGAGGTCCTGCTTGCGCAGTCCGCTGGCACCGGGCAGATCCAAGGTCCTTGCGATCTTGGTCAGCTCGGTGATGTTCTTTTCTTTTAGTTCAGCAATGGTCATGATTCACCTAAACCCGTGCACTAGACCGTGTTCGTTAGTGGCAACAGGAGATTTTCAAAGGAGGGTATTCCGGGAAGACAAAACACCACCAGGCAGGAGGGCGGGGCTGGGTTAAGCAGCCCGCCGTTGTGCCTCAGCAAAATTTTCTGGTTCCGACAATACCTCTTGCCGCTCCGCGCCTGCAATCCGGTCCAAAACGCCGTTCATGGTTTCCTGGATTCTGGTGCTGGGCCGATGGAACTTCCGCGTGGCCTTGGAGGCAAGCTGACATAGCATATACCGGTTCCGTAGCGTCTGTAAAGCATCAAACACACGATCAGAGCGCATGTGCTTCATTCTCCTTCTTATGATTTATGGCCTGCGTTTATCGTCCCTCTTCTCCGCGCCAGTGACCAACAAACTGCTAAGTCACTGATAAAAAACATGTTTTGAAGGATTTAGCGCTACAGCTCACTTGAATAGATGCAACCCAGGACATCTAAGATGCTCGAATTTCTGGATTGAGCTCTGTACGGCGGAGGTGCTAAAAATAAGCCCAGAAGCCTCGAGATGTCCGTGGAACACGTAAATGTAGACGGAATTCCAGATCAGGTCAAGCTATTTCTTAGGTTCCGGGGCACAGCGTCCGAATCCGTCGGGCCAGAATTGGAACTTTCCGGCCTCCGCCACGAACGGGGGCATGAAACACGATGTCCCACCCGCGAAAGTGCCACGGGTGGGACAATCTATCCCACGCGGCCCTTAGTTTGCAGGTGACAGTTCCCATACCGTGCCATAACCAGAGGTATTCCCGTTCGTGGTGCTGCCGTAAATGTTTCCGGCAGCGTCAAATAACACGCCAGCCTGAGGATGCGACCCGTCGCCGCTTGAATTGGAGAACGAATGCTGGGTGATTAGGCTCCAGTGGCCAGTTCCGGTGGGCGTCATTTCGTAAACGGTTCCAAATCCGTAGAGACCGCCGGTTTCGGCCGTTCCCCATAGATTTCCGGATGAATCGAAAACCAGTCCGGACTCGGGCAGGTTCCCATCGTTGCCTCCGGTAAATGAGTGGAGAACGGTTAGTTTCCAGCCTCCGGTTGAGGTTGGCGACACTTCGTAGACGACGCCGGCACCTGAAGAGATTCCCCCTTGAACGGCCGTGCCGTACATATTGCCCGCAGCGTCGGAGATGAGGGTGCTCCAGCCCGGATTAAATCCATCTTTGTCAGTGAAGGCATGAACGCGGCGGTACGTCCACCAAGCCACAGTCGAAGTCGGTGGACTTAGCTGATAAATCGTGCCGCACCCGTTGGAGCAGGCGCTGTTGCCGCCGCCCTGTTGGGTGGTGCCGTATATCCGGCCTAGCGAATCGAAAGCGAGCGGGCCTCTGAGGCCGTAATCCGTGTTTCGATTGAACGAGTAGAGGGTTGTCCGGGTCCAGCCAGCGGACGATGGAGACAGTTCAAAAACCGTGCCATCGCCATTCACTCCGCCCTGTTGCGTTGTACCGTAAAGATTTCCGGCGGAATCAAAAACGAGAGTTCCTTCGGGGCCAACTCCGTCAGTGGTGTTAAAGCTGTGCAGCACGGTCTTAGTCCAGCCGCTCGACGAAAGCGAGAGCTCGTACACCTGGCCGCAGCCGTTGGTGCATGAAGTCCCGCTGCCTCCCGAAGTGGCGCCGTACAGATTTCCGCTGCCGTCCATCACCAGCGACCCCAAGGGATACTCTCCGTCGGTTCCTCCGGCGAACGAATACAGAACCGTTGAGGTCCAACCGCTGGATGTGGGGGAGAGTTCGAAGACTCCGCCAAAGTTGAGAGTACCGCCGGTGCCGCCGACTCCGTAGAAATTTCCGGCGGAATCGGCGATCAGGCCCGATGGTAGGTTGACGTTGCCGGTCTTGGGGAAAGCGTACAGCACGGTTTCAGTGTAAGAGGCGAAGGCGCTGGCACAGAGAACGGAAGCGAAGGCCAGCAGCACAGTGATCAGAAGACGCAGTGTTTTCATTAGAAATTCTCCTTGAGTCAGGCATGGCAGCTCTTGAGCTGCTAATTGCTTTGGCCGCAGACGCGGGAGGAGGCGTGACTGGTCCGAAGCATAAGATCGCCGCGCGGCTGCGTGCGCGGGAACTAGGGGAGGAAACTACGGGTGGAACTATATCACACGTGATGCCGGGCGACTGGCTCACCCAACGCTTTTCCTCGAGACCACTACGAATCGGGATGCCCCACTGGTCAACGAACTCCAAAAAGCCGAGCTTTACATCCACAAAAATCTCGTGATGCCGGCAGCACCGCCACCCACCCGTGAAAATACCACGGGTGAGGCATCCCGTTTGGTGGTGGCGCGAGGGAAAATCTCGGCTGGCTCGCCGCGAAAAAAATCGTGGTCCTAACACTTCGAGCGCCCATGCCCCGGTAACTTTCCTATTGACAGACGAACCCACCAGCAGCACTATTCATGCGATTTATTAAAACTGTTCACTAAGGGGAATCCCCATGCCGTCCCGCCCCCAGCTTCCTTCCCTGCCCCGCCTCCTGACGGTCCTCGCGCTGTTCGCAGTAGCCATTCCCTGCCAGGCAGCAACCGCCTATATTCGGATCAATCAGGTCGGCTATACGGGAGCCGCTACCAAGCGCGCCTATCTGATGGCCAGCGCTGCCGAAACCGGCGCGACCTTTGCGGTCAAGAATTCCAGCGGGACCACGGTTTACTCGGCTGCTGTCGGAAGCAGTTTGGGCGCGTGGGGAACTTTTCCTGACGTTTACGCGCTCGATTTCGATTCCGTCACGACCGCTGGAACCTATACGATTTCGGTGGCATCTCCGATCACGGCCACTTCGCCCGCCTTCAAGATCGACACGGCCGCGAACCTGTATGCGGCACCGCTGGCAAACTCGCTTTACTATTACGAGACCTCGCGCGACGGGCCGAACTACATTCCAAACGCTTTACGCACAGCGCCCGGCCACTTGAACGATGAGAGCGCAAAGGTATACCTCACTCCAAAGTTCAGTAAGAATGACAACGCAGGTCCGTTGACGCCGACCGGAGCCGTGATCGACGCCTCCGGCGGGTGGTGGGACGCCGGCGACTACATAAAGTTCGTCGAGACTCACAGCTACGTCGTACCCATGATGCTGACCGGCGTGCGCGACTTCCCGGGGCAGATGGGCTCGGGATCGAGCACCTCGAACTTTACCGCGGAGTCGCAGTTCGGTCTGGACTGGCTGCAAAAGATGTGGGCCGACAGCTCGAAGACTCTCTACTACCAGGTCTCGGTGGCATCCGGGGGAAATAAATATGCCGGCGATCATGACATATGGCGACTGCCACAGGCTGACGACAACTACCAGAGTTGCGCCGCACCGTACCAGTACATCTGCCACCGGCCTGTGTTTCAAAACACTGCGGGCGGCGCGGGTGCTGCGATCAGTCCTAACATTGCGGGACGCCTGGCGGCAGGCTTTGGCCTCTGCTACAAAGTGTTCGCAGCGAGCAATACGGCTTATGCCAACCAATGTCTGCTCTCGGCCGAGCATATCTTCGACTTGGCGAATACCGCTCCGACTGGAAATCTTCTGACAGCCGGACCGTTTGATTTCTATCCTGAAACCGAATGGCGCGATGATCTGGAATGGGGCGCGACCGAACTTTACTTCGCCCTGCAAGGCGCGACCAATCTTCCTCCCGGGCTGCCGCACACAGATCCCATGTATTACCTACAGAAGGCGGCGATCTGGGCGAATGCTTATATCACCGGACCGAATGACGCGGCCGACACGCTGAATTTATATGACGTCAGCGGGCTCGCGCACTTCGAGTTGTACCGCGCGATTGTGCTGGCGGGAAATCCTCAGGGACTAGCGACATCGGAGGCTGCCCTGCTGGCGGATCTGAAGAAGCAACTCGACAAGGCGGTGACGCAGGCGGGCAAAGATCCCTTTGGCTTCGGGTTTCCTTGGAATACTTATGACACAACCTCGCACGGCGGTGGGCTGGTAATCATGGCGAACGAGTACGACTATCTGACTAGTTCGACCGCGTACGCCTCGTACGGCAACCGTTGGCAATCGAATGTGCTGGGAGCCAATGCGTGGGGGACATCTCTAATTGTGGGCGATGGGAATGTGTTCCCTTTGTGCATGCAGCATCAGGTGACGAATTTAGTTCCGGTACCGCCGAATGGGCCGCCGTTTATGGTGGGTGCGGTTGTCGAAGGTCCGAATTCGTCGGCAGCTACCGGCACTCTCACCGGGATGGTCGCTTGTCCTCCCAATGGCGTGGATACTTTCGCCCTCTTCAATGGGAACCGAGCCGTTTTCAGAGACAATGTCCAGTCCTTTTCGACGGTGGAACCGGCCATCGATCTCACGGCATCGTCGTTTCTTGGATTCTCGTGGGAGATCGCCGGCGCACCTTCCGGCACTCCGTAACGCGCTTGTGTAGAGCGGCATTCTTGCCCGCTCGCCAACAGCGCCGAAATGCAGCGGCCGAAGTAGCTCCTCCAGGTACGCGCACTTTGACCGCCCTCGTTCATAACTCAACAAATCCCTTGACACATCCCCCACCAACCTTTATTTTCTGTACGAACAGAAATAACAGAATGATTCGGCAACTGCTCGGTCGCCCGGAGACCTTCATGAAGATCAAATTCGCCGACTTGTGGCGGCCCAGCGGAACCATCGACCGCGGAACCTATGCTTTGGTCGGCCTCCTCGGATTCGCGCTCAAGCACAACCTCGATCGCCTGGTTGCGACCTACGGCTTTGGCCGCCCCTGGGGGCTGTTCAATTACTTGGAACCGGTGCGCGACGTGGCGCGCATCACCGACCTGCGCGGCCCCGAAGCCAAGTTCCTCGGAACGATGGTGGCAATCTCCCTCCCGTTCATCTGGGTCGGCATCGTGTTGACCATGAGGCGTCTGCGCAGCGCCGCCCTTCCGCCTCAGTTAGTAGCCCTGTTTTTTGCGCCTTTCCTCAATCTGCTTTTCTTCCTCGTGCTCTGTTTAGTACCCGAACGGAACGTCTCGCATGGAACGTCGAAGCCAGAGCAGAGAAGAGACTCATCCCTAGCGCATCTCGTTCCCGACAGCACTTTGGGAAGCGCCGCAGTCTCTCTGTTGATCACCGTCCCACTCGGATTTGCAACCGCATGGCTGGGCGCGCAAGTTTTAGCGAATTACGGCTGGGGAGTGTTCGTGGCTCTGCCCTTCACGATGGGGTTCGCAGCCGCGATGATCTATGGCATGCGGCAACCGCGCAGCTTGGGAGCCTGCGTCTGGGTGGCTTGCCTCTCCGTCCTGCTTCTCGGTGCAGCACTGCTGGGCCTGGTCATCGAAGGTGCTGTTTGCCTCGCGATGGCTGCCCCGATCGCGCTCCCTCTGGCTGCCTTCGGAGGCGCTTGCGCTTATTGGACACAAAGGCGGCATTGGGCTCATGCCGAGGGCCCGATCCTTCTCTCGGCGCTGCTCTTGTTTGCTCCCGGCGTTGAGTGGATTGAGCACGTCGCCGCGCGAACTTCTCCAACGTTTGTGGTTCGCACTGCAATCGACGTTCAAGCTCCGCCGGAAAAGGTTTGGCACGAAGTGATCGCATTCAGCGAGATCCCTCCTCCGACCGAGTGGATGTTCCGAGCCGGCATCGCTTATCCCATGCGAGCCGAAATGCTAGGCAGAGGTGTCGGAGCCCAACGGCATTGCGTGTTCTCCACTGGAGCGTTCGTCGAACCAATCGAAGTCTGGGATGAGCCTCGCCTTCTGAAGTTCTCCGTGACCTCGAATCCTGCGCCGCTGGAGGAATGGACTCCGTACTCGCACGTCCACCCTCCGCACCTGCGTGGATTCCTGGTCTCGGAGGGCGGACAGTTCCTTCTCACACCGCTGGCGAATGGAGGAACGCGACTAGAGGGCACCACATGGTATCAGCATGGACTGTGGCCGTCCGCGTATTGGCGGCTCTGGTCCGACGCCATTATTCACCGCATTCACCTGCGCGTCCTGACGCACATTCGCGATGAAGTGGAGAAGGAAGAATGAAGCGCAGAAAAAAGAGAACTGAGGACGGTCGCCAGCGACCATCCTTCAATTCTCACCGTGACTTAGCTTCGCAGCGCGGCCGTTCTTACTGTGGCTCCTTTGCAAACGGCGTCCAGCGCAGGCCGAAAGAGAACGTGCGGCTGTAGTATTCGCGTTGGATGGGATATCGCTCAGCGCCGTTGTAGAAGCCGAACACTTCATTGTTCAGATTAAGGGCCGAGACCACGAGCTGCACTCCATGACTGCGCGGAATCCAGTAGCTTACCTGCGCGTCCACCTGCGTGTGTGGGTATAGATAAGTGTCGCCGGATGGGTCTTTCGCATTGCTTCCGCCATAGGACCAGATGTAACCGTCGTTATGGCTTAGTCCCATGCGTGCCGAGACGCCTTTCTTGTCATACGTCGCGTCAAAGTTCCAGTTGTTTGGAGCCGTGCGCGCCAGGGTGGGATGATCCGTACGGCCACCTGCAGGAAAGGTAGCCCGCGAAGTTACATAGCTGTAGTTGGCCGACACTCCCATTCCGCTTAAAGCGCCTGGAAGAAAAGAAAGGCTCTGTTGCCAGGCTGCTTCTATACCCGAGATGTGCGCACTCGGTCCGTTGAGCAGCGTCGATGCCGTCAGACCGTTGTAGGGAACGATCTCGCTGTAGATTGGGTCGGTCAACGCCTTATAAAAGAAACCTCCCTGAATAATGCCGACGGGCTTGATATACCTCTCCAACAGGATGTCGAGGTTCTGGGCGTGAGTCGGTTTCAAGTCAGGATTTCCTTTGGAGTATTGCGGATTCGAGGTTGGATCGTTGACCACGAAGGGAGCGATGTCCCCGAAGTTGGGACGCGCTATGCCCATTCCATAGGCGGCGCGCAAAATCGTATCGGAGCCGAACCGATATTGCGCCTGCACGCTGGGGAAAGCGTCGATATAACTGTTATTGCTGGCCAGTGGCGTTACCGAAGCAAAATTACCGCCACTATCCAGGTTCACTTGATTAGCGCGAAGTGCATCCGCCGTCGATTCGACTCGCACTCCAGCCTGAATCCGTAATCGTCCGAAGCTGATTGTGTTCATCGCGTATCCCGCCCAAATCCGTTCGGTGATATCGAAGTCATTTTGCAGGTTGTAGATAAGATTCGGAGATGTCCCACCAGGCGCCAGAGCAGCCTCGATCTTTTTGAAACTGGTGACCGGTCCGAAGGTAAATTGCCCGAAGTAATAGTTGTTGTCTCTAAAGTTGGTTAAGAAATTTGACATCGACTGGCCGCCGGCGGTATTGAAGTTTTCCCGGTCGCGTAACGAGGTCTTGCGGGCATCCCAACCTTTAAAGCCAACTTCGAAGGTGCTGTAGTGTCCTTTCACCGAATACTGCTTACTCAGCGAAATGTCCCCTACGACGTCGCGTTCAGAGATGCCATCATGCTCGGTGTCAGCGAAAGTCATTGCATATTGCGTCGGGTCGTAGACATTGACGCCGTTGAGGACCTGAAATTTCGGGACGAAGGGGTTCTTAACGTCCACACCATAATCCACACCGCCCGGCCCGCCAAAACCCCCAAAAGCAAAGCCCCCGGTGTAACTAGCCTGAGAGAGCGCGAGTTCGTAGGTTAGTACCGTCCCGCCAAACAGATGACGCGCTCCAGCCTGCACACTCACGAGCTGCTGC
>WNFI01684881.1_pt1 | contig 47041 bp, 42 predicted proteins | sample 5400471 | NCBI WGS metagenome assembly WNFI01 (sample SAMN13153348, study PRJNA577476) | soil metagenome | isolation source: 100 cm saprolite on Douglas fir-dominated hillslope | place: USA:California | collected 2013-09-17
GATTCCCATCGAAGTCGCGATGAAGGTGAAGGACCAGCTCGCCAGGACCGGCCACGTGAACCGCGGCCGCCTCGGCGTCACGGTGCAGGAAGTGAACGCGACCCTCGCCGATTCGTTCGGCCTCGATCGCCCGCGCGGCGCACTGGTGTCGTCGGTGGACGCGTCGAGCCCCGCCGAGAAGGGCGGCATCCAGGTGGGCGACATCATCCTAAAGTACGACGGCAACGTGATCGAGCGTTCCGCGGACCTGCCGGCGCTCGTCGCCGACAAGGGCCCGGGCGCAAGAGCGACCGTCGAAGTCTGGCGCAAGGGCGGGGCGAAGAGCCTCACCGTCGCGACCGGCGAGGCGAAGGACAAGGAGCAGGTCGCCTCCAACGAGCCGAACGCCGCCACCGGCGGACGCCTCGGCCTCGCGGTGCGCCCGCTCACGCGCGAGGAGCGCGGCCAGAACAACGGCCGCGGCGGGCTCGTGGTCGAGCAGGTGAGCGGCGCGGCGGAGCGCGCCGGCGTGCAGCCGGGCGACCTCGTGCTCGCGCTGAACGGCACGCCGGTGCAGTCCGTCGAGCAGTTGCGCGAGCAGGCGGCGAAGAGCGGCAAGCACGTGGCGCTCCTCGTGCAGCGCAACGACCGCCAGCTGTTCGTGCCGATCGAGCTCGGCTGATCATCCTTCGCAAGGTACCCGGGCCCGAGCGCCTCGCGACGAGCGAGGCGCCCGGGCCCGTCTTGCCTCCGGCGCGGATCTTCCACCTGCAGATCGTGCGGGTGGGCAAGGACGGGCGGCGCACGAGCCGCCTCACCGCGATCCCGGTCGCCGTGCGCGATGACCCCGCCAGCCCCGACGGCCCGTGGTTTCTCGAGCGGCTCTCGAAGGGGCGGTATGCGTTGACGACCCACTACGACGCGTGGTCGTTCATGAGTCCGGTGACCATCGACAAGGCGCGCCGGCGCGTGGTGCTCGAAGAGAAGGGTTAGTCCTGTTGCCGGCTCAGGCGAGGACGAGTGCCGTTGCTCTCGACCCGGCGCATTTCCTTTCTGTGAGTGACGGGAAAGGGCGTCATGTTGTTTTCCCGATGCTCGCAGAACCACCCAAGCGCCTCTCTCGAGAGCAACGGCACTCGTCCTCGCCCGTCGCAACACCCGTCGTCCCCGACGCTATATGTGTGCTGCGCTTTGATGCTCCTCGCATCGACGCCGCCAGTGCACGGGCAGCCCATTTTCACGGGCTGCAGCTCGTGGCCGCGTCGCGCATCGCCGTTCCTTTTGGCGAGTCAATTAAGAGCGTGCAGATGGTGGAAATCGGCTTCCTTCCGAGCGAAGTCGATCGTGCCGCGCAAATCCGGTGGGCATTGGGTAAAGGTCGAGAGGGCGCCAGGTGGTTGCTCGAAACCGCGGCGACAATGTCACGCCTTTTCTCTCACGCATTTTGATGAGAAGATTCGCCCGGGTCGCACCTTTACCCAATGACCACCGGATTGCGCGGTTGCAGGGGTACCGGAACGTGGAGGATGCCGGTTTCATCTAATGTGGTGAGACCGCCATGAACCCGTCCCCCGCACCAGCACTCGCCGAGCTCCCCGACGGCGAGCTCGCGCACCGAATCGCCAACGGCGATGAAGGCGCATTGCGCCGCCTCATGCGCCGCCACAACCAGCCGCTCTTCCGCGCCGCGCGCAGCATCCTGCGCGACGACGCCGAGGCCGAGGACGCGGTGCAGGAAGGCTACCTGCAGGCCTACCGCGCGATGGGCACCTTCCGAGGCGACGCGAAGCTCTCGACCTGGCTCATGCGCATCGTCGTGAACGAGGCGCTCGGCCGATCGCGCAGGAACAAGCGCGGCGCCGAGGTGATCGCCATCGATTCCGGCGGGGAGGCGCGCGCCGCAGAGGACACCATGAGCGACAACCCCGCCAACCAGCCCGAGCGCCTCGCGGCAAGCGCCGAGACGCGCCGCCTCATCGAAGCGAAGATCGACGCGCTGCCCGACCAGTTCCGCGCGGTCTTCGTGCTGCGCGCCGTCGAGGAGATGACGGTCGAGGAGGTCGCGCAGGCGCTGTCCATTCCCGAGGCGACGGTGCGCACGCGCTTCTTCCGCGCCCGCGCGCTGCTGCGCGAATCCATGTCGCGCGAGGTCGACCTCGCGCTCGAAGAGGCTTTTTCCTTCGCGGGCGAGCGCTGCGACCGGATCACCGGGCGCGTGCTGGCCCGAGTTGCCGCAATGCGCGATACGCGCACTTAGAACACCAACCACACCACAGGAGAAACACCATGTCCTTCTTCGCTTATGCAAGCGATGGCGAGTTGCGTCCCGCGCGCCGCGCCTTCCTCGGAAATTCCGGCCTGCTGCTCACGGGAACGGCGGTCGCGCTCCTCGCGGGGCAGGAGGCGCTCGCCAAGACCGGCGGCGCCGCCACCGAGAACGACGTGCGCATCCTCAATACCGCGCTCGGCGCCGAGCTCGAGGCCATCGCGGCATACCAGGTGGGCGCGGAGAGCGGCCTGCTGCAGAAGCCGGTGCTCGCCCTCGCGGTCACCTTCCAGGGGCACCACAAGGAGCACGCCGATGTCCTCGCCAAGACCATCGCAAGGCTGGGCGGAAAGCCCGTCGCCGCGAAGGCCAAGTACACGTTCCCCGTCGAGAAGCTGAAGACCCAGGAAGACGTGCTGCGCTTCGCGGCCGCGCTCGAAAAGGGCGCGGTGAGCGCCTACCTGGGCGCCGTGCCGCTGTTCGGCGACCGCGAGCTGGCGAAGGCCGCGGCGAGCATCCTCGGCGACGAGGCGATGCACTGGGCGGTTCTGCGCAACGCCGTGGGCGAAGCGCCGGTGCCTTCCGCGTTCGTGGCCTGAAGGTGAAGGCGCGCGCCATCGTCGTCGCGGCGCTGGCGCTCGCCGCCTCTCACGCTTTCGGCGTGCCGGACCTCAAGAAAGGCGAAGAGGTCTACTCACGCTGCCTCGCATGCCACGCGCTCGAGAGCGACCGCGTGGGGCCGCGCCATTGCGGCGTCGTCGGACGGCACGCGGGGTCGATCGCGGGCTTCGACTATTCGAAAGCGATGAAGAAGTCCGGGCTGGTCTGGAATGCGAAGACGCTCGACCGTTTCATCGCCGATCCGCCGAAGACCGTGCCGGGGACCACGATGACCTATGCGGGCGTGAAGGATGCAAAGGAGCGCGCGGACCTGATCGCGTATCTCGGGGCGGCGGCGCGAACGCCGGCCTGCACGCACTAGTCGCGCGTTAACCCATTGCTGGCTCAGGCGAGGACGAGTGCCGTTCCTGTCGACCCGGCGCCATCTCCCGCAAGAGCGTTAGTCAAGAATCTTGATGTGGGCGGCGCGATGTCGAGCAACCACCCAGGCGCCTCTCGACAGGAACGGCACTCGTCCTCGCCGGTCGCAACACCCGTCGTGCACGACGCTATATATGTGCTGCGCTTTGATGCTCCTCGCATCGACGCCGGTTAGTGCACGGGCAGCCCATTTTCATGGGCGGCAACTCGTGGCCGCGTCGCGCATCGCCGTTCTTTTCGGCGAGTCGATTCAAGTCCCACGGTCGTGGAAATCGGCTTCCTTCCGAGCGAGGTCCACACTGCCGCCCGGATTGCGCGGTTGCAGAGGCTAGCGCGCCAGCATCGTCGCGCCGCTAGCCAGGTACACCGCGCCCACGCTCATCATCGTCCAGCGCGTCCAGCTGCGAAACGCCGAGTCGTCGATTCTCTCGAGCACGCGCTTCGAGAGCGTGGTGCCGGTGAAGGCGAGACCGATCATGACCACGGCGATCCAGGGCGCCATCGCCGCGTTGCCGGAGGCGAGCATCTCGCCGAAGTAGACGATCTTCAACAAGTGCGTGAGGCTCTGCGTGCTCGCCTTGGACGCGACGACCGCGTGGCGGCCCATCTTCGAGCGGATGAAGAAGACGTCGAGGACCGGGCCGGACACCCCGGCCACGAGCGCGAGCGCCATGCAGACCGCGCCGCACGCTTCCGAATGCCAGCGGCGCTCGACATTCAGGTGCCATTTCGACGGAAGCATGAGCGCGAGGAACGGCATGGCGCCCAGCATGATGAGCGCCATGGGCTTGCTCACGACGATCTGCACCATGCCGAAGAATACGAACGCCGCGATGGAGCCGATGGCATAGCCGCGAAACACGCGCCACCGGACCGAGCCGCGCAGCATCCACGTGCGCCAGCCGTTGGCGGCGAATTGCGTGATGCCGTGCAGGAGCATCGCCGTGGCCACGGGCAGCAAGGCGATGAGGATCCCCATGAGGATCATTCCGCCCGCCATCCCGAGGATCCCCGAGATGAACGAGGTCACGAAGGTGGCGGCGGCGACCACGGCCAGGGCGAGAAATGACATGGCGGCATTGTCCCGGTACCGTGCGCGTGAGGTCTGACAAAAAGGCCGCATTTGCCGCCAACCCTTGCCAGTGGCAGAAAATGCGGGAAATCTGTCGCATTGACCGTTACGTCCCTCGATACCGTGCGTGCCATGAACCCGAATGCCGCCATCGAAACCATTGCCCAGGCGCGCGCGCGCCTTGCGGCCAAGCTACGTGAGCTGAACGAGGAGATCCGCGCCTATCCGCAGCCGATCGCACGCTGCGACGCGCAGCTCGGCGGGCTGGTGGAAGAGCGCGCGCGCCTTCAAGCCGAGATCGAGCAGCTCGGGCCGGCCGACGGCTGAGCCCGGGAATGCGCACCGCCATCGTCGTCTTCGATGAAGCCCAGATCCTGGACATCGCAGGCCCGATGGAGGTGTTGCGCGGTGCGAGCCTCGCGGTGCGCGACAAGACCGCCGCCACGGCCCCGGCGTACGAGACCCGCATCGTGGCGCACGACAAGGGCGCGGTGCGCACCTCCTGCGGGCTCGTCATCCTCGCCACGGATTCGTTCGACAGCGCGCGCCAGGACATCGACACGCTGATCGTCGCGGGCGGCGTGATGGACGCGGCGCTGAAGGACAAGCGGCTCCTGAAATTCGTGCGCGACACGGCGCCGCAAGCGCGGCGCGTCGTTGCGATCGGCACCGGCACCTTCGTGCTCGCCACCGCGGGCCTGCTCGACGGGCGCCGCGCCACCACCCATTGGCGCGCCTGCGAGCACCTCGCGTCGCACTTTCCGGCGATCCGCGTCGAGCGCGACCACGTGTTCGTGAAGGACGACAAGTTCCAGACCTCGGCCGGCGCTTCCGCGGCGCTCGACCAGTCGCTCGCGCTGGTGCAGGAGGACTTCGGCAAGGACATCGCCATGGCGGTCGCGCACCGCAAGGTGATGTTCATGCGGCGCAGCGGCGGCGAGAAGCAGGTGAGCACGCACCTCGCGGCGCAGATGATCGGCCACGAGGGCCTCGCCACGCTCGCCGCGTGGATCCTCGCCAACACCTCGAAGGAAATCACCACCGAGATGCTCGCCGAGCGCGGCGCCATGAGCTCGCGCACCATCGCGCGGCTCTTCGCCAAGGAGCTCGGCATGACGCCGGCGCGCTTCATCGAGCGCGCGCGCGTCGAGGCGGCGCGCCGCTTCTTGGAGGAGAGCGACCTGCGCATCGACGCCATCGCGCGGCGCACGGGGTTGGGCAGCGAGGAGCGCCTGCGGCGCGCCTTCCGGCGCTCCCTCGGCATGACGCCTCGCGAGTATCACGATCGCTATCACGAGGCGGCGGGCCTCGCGGAGAACTGGCCGCTGCTGCTCGAAGCGAAGGGCTAGCCGCCGCGCTTCGCGCTTCGCCGCACGCTTCGCTTCACCCGCCAGGGGCGCTTGCCGAACGTCTCGGCGAGGAAGTCGAGCATGGCCGCCACGCGCGGCAGGCGATGCCTTTCCTGCGGGTAGATCGCCAGCATCGTCAGGCCTTCCGCGCAGTGGTAATCCGCGAGCACCGGCACGAGGCGCCCGTCGGCGATCGCGTCGGCGACGATGAACTCGTTCAATCGCGCCACTCCCTGGCCGGCCAACGCGAAGCGATACACGAAGTCCGCATTGTTCGCGCTGGCGCTCAACTCGATGTCGAGCGCGCGCGGGCCCCCCGGCAACATGAACATCCATTGCCCGTGGTTCGGGATGCTCGACACACCCATGCATCTGTGGCGCGAGAGCTCCTCCGGCGTGCGCGGCGTGCCGTGGCGCTTGAGATAGGCGGGCGAAGCGCACAGCACACGCTCGAAATCGAAGATCCGGCGAACGACGAGGGACGTCGCCTCCGGAGGCCAGGGCCGCACCGAGATGTCGATATTCTCCTTGACGATGTCGACGCGGCGATCCTCGATGACGAGGTCGACCTGGACCTCGGGGTGGCGCTCGAGGAAGCGCGGCATTTCGCGCGCGAGCTGGTGCATGGCGAAGCCCACCGCGATATGCATGCGCAGCCGCCCGCGCGGGCGCTCGCGCGATCGGCTCACTTCGCTCTCCGCGTCCTCCATCTCGGCGAGGATCCTGCGGCAGCGCGCGACGAAAAGCTCACCCTCGGCGGTGGGGTTGATCCGGCGTGTCGTGCGGTTGAGGAGGCGCACCTTGAGCGAGCGCTCGAGGCGGCGAAAGCTGTGGGCAACCCGAGAGAGGCGTCGATGAGAAAAGCCGTCACCACCCTGATCGCCGCGCTCGCACTTTCGAGCGCGGCACCGGCGCAGGAATTTCCCGCGAGGACATTGAGGATCGTCGTGCCCAACCCGCCCGGCGGGACGGTCGACATCGTCGCGCGCGCGGTGGCGCTGGGACTGGGGCCCGGCCTCGGCCAGCATGTCATCGTGGACCTCAGGCCCGGGGGCAACAACGTCATCGGGACCGAGATGGTGGCGCGGGCGGCGCCGGATGGATACACCATCCTCCTGGCCGGCTCGCACCTCACCATCAACCCGCTGCTGCGCAAGCTTCCGTACGACGGGCTCAACGCGTTCGCACCGGTGGCGCTCCTCGCCTCGACGCCCAACGTGATCGCGGTGCACCCGTCGGTCCCCGTCAAGTCGGTGCAGGAGCTGGTGTCCCTCGCCAAGGCGCGGCCCGGCGAGATCAACTGCGCGTCCTCGAATTCCGGAACCTCGATCCACCTGGCGGCCATGCGATTCATGTCGCTCGCCGGCATCGAGATGAACTACGTGCCCTACCAGGGCGGCGTGCAGGCCGTATTGGCCGTGGTCGGGGGACATGCGGAAGTGGTGATCGCGCCCCTTTCCGATGCCGCTCCGCACATCGCTTCCGGAAAGCTACGCGCCCTGGCCGTGACCTCGCGGCGGCGCTTCGAGCTGATGAACGACGTCCCGACCCTGGCGGAATCGGGTTTCCCCGGGTTCGAAGTGCTGCAATGGTTCGGGGCCGTCGTGCCCGCGGGAACGCCGAAGCCCGTGATAACGCGCCTCAGCGCGGAGATGAGGCGCTCGCTCGAGAGCCCCGACGTTCTATCGATGTTCGCGAAGCTCGGCATTTCCCCGGCGCCGCTCGCGCCCGCCGAATTCGAGGAGTTCCTGCGCAGCGAGACGCGAATGTTCGCCGCCGTGATCCGCGAATCCCACATCAGGGCGGAATGATGGAGTTCTCCCATCTCGTGACCAGCGAGCGCGAGCTGCGCGAAGTCATCGGAGCGCCGATCGATCGCTCGGTGAGGAAGGAGATCACGCGCCTGGACCGGCACTGCCGCGCGCTCATCGCGCGCTCGCCCTTCGTGCTGATCGCATCGAGCGATGCGGCGGGACGCACGGATGTTTCACCCAAGGGAGATCCGCCCGGATTCGTGCATGTGCTCGACGACGAGACGCTCGCCATCCCGGACCGCCCCGGCAATCGGCGCGCGGATACATTCACCAACGTGCTGCAGAATCCCGGCGTGGGCTTGATCTTCCTCATTCCCGGCAAGCTCGAGACGCTGCGTGTGAACGGACGCGCGCGGATCGTGCGGGACGCCGCCCTTCTCGAGCGCATGGCGGTGAAGGGCAAGGTTCCGGTCCTCGCGCTCGTGGTGAGCGTCGAGCAGGCGTTCATCCACTGCGGCAAGTGCATCATCCGCTCGCAGCTCTGGGACAAGGGCTCATGGCCGAAGATCGACGATCTCCCGTCGCAGGCGCAATGCCTGGTCGCGCACGGCAGGCTCGAGGAGACCGTCGAGGAAGTGCAGGCGGCGATCGAAAAGGCGCGCACCGCCGGCCTCTACTGAGTCGCTGCGGCCTCCTTCGATGAGCGCGATCGGGAAAAGGACGAGGAATGCGACCGCGGCGATGGTGAGCGCGCGGGCGAGCAGGGGATACTTCATGGGCACCTCCGACGTCTTTGTATGAGGAGGAGCCTAAAGCCGCAATGTGGCATCGCCACGGACGCAAGGTGCCCAAATCATGGCAATAGCCAGACGGAACGCCCGGGCGCGAAGTAGCGGCTACTTCACTTCCTCGAACGTTCCCTTCACCGGGAACCACTGCTTGTCGTTGGAGGCGAAGCCCGCGATCCTGTGGTCGTCGAAGTTGAGCACCACCGTGAGGGTGTAGCCCGCGGCTCCCAGGTACGAGACGACGTAGATGTCGTCGGTCACCTTCACCGCGCCATACTTCTTCTCGTGCGTGGGCTTGCCGGTCGGCGCGCCCGGGCCGACCTTCTGGTAGTCGACGCTGCCGTCGGCGTTGAAGGCGTGCTCGTGGGTTTCGCCCTGGGTGGGGCCCTCGTCCCAGGTGAAGCGGATTTTCTTGCCGACGATACGGTCGGACTTGCGGTCATCGGGCATGTCGCACCTCCGGGGCCGAAAAATCTTGGACCCCGACCCCCAAAGGAGATTCCATGCGCTACATCCTCTACTACTGGCCCGGCATCCAGGGGCGCGGCGAGTTCGTGCGGCTCGCGCTCGAGGAGGCGGGCGTCGCTTACCGGGACATCGCCTGCGAGCCGGAGAGGAAGGGCGGCGGCGAGCGCGCCATCGAGGAATATCTCGAAGGCGACGACATCGCGCGGCCGCCCTTCGCGCCGCCTTTCCTGAAAGCGGGGCGGCAGCTCATCGGGCAGACCGCGAACATCCTCCTTTTCCTCGGCGAACGCCACGGGCTCGCGCCGCGCGATGCCGCGGGCCGGCTGTGGGTGAACCAGCTGCAGCTCACCATCGCCGACCTGGTCGCCGAAGCGCACGACACGCATCACCCGGTGGGCGCGAGCCTCTACTACGAGGACCAGAAGCGCGAAGCCAAGCGCAAGGCGAAGGATTTCCGCGCGAACCGCATCCCGAAATTCCTCGGCTACTTCGAGCGCGTGATCGAGCGCAACGCGGGGAAGGGCCCGTGGATGGTGGGCTCGAAGCTCACGTACGCGGATCTTTCCATGGCGCAGGCGATCGCGGGGCTGCGCTACGCGTTTCCCGCGACGACGCGCAATGCGTTGCGCCCGCGCCCCGGGCTCGGCAGGCTGCACGATGCCGTGTTCGCGCGGCCGCGCATCGAGCGCTACCTCGCGTCCGGGCGCCGGCTCGCGTTCAACAACGACGACGTGTTCCGCCGCTATCCGGAGCTGGGCGGCTGATGTAGGAGAACGCCGCACTCCGAACCGACCATGCGGCGGGCAAACCCTCGCCGTCGGGCCGGCCTTCGCCAACACCACCGCCTCGTCCGACACCAAGGGCCTGGAGCGCGCCACGCCCGCCCAGAGCGAAAACGCCAACGTGACGACCGGCCAGAACTTCCAGGACAAGCACGACAACGTGTCCGATGCCAACGGCACCGACAAGAGCAAGAAGGTGGTGAAGGCGAAGAGGACGAAGAAGGCGAAGAGGTCGCCCAGTCGGAAACGACGAAGGGCACGACGCCGCAATAGCACAAGTCGACCCCCGCGCGAACGAATGGCACAATCCGCTCTCCCCAGAGCGGAGAAATCGCCATGCCCTTCGTGCACATCGAGCTTTACAGCGGCCGTACCCCCGAGCAGAAAATCGCCTGCGCGCGCGACGTCGTCGAGGCGATCGTCAAGCACCTGAAGACGACCGCGGAGGCGACGCAGGTCGTGTTCGTGGACGTCGACAAGGCCGATTGGCTGACCGGCGGGAAGATCCCCTAGCGGGCGCCAAGCGCATTCCGAGCCCGCTCCCGGCGGACTTTTCGCGCGGGTTGACGCGGGACCCCCAAGCGAGGTGAAATCCGCCTACGCAACATCAATAACAAGGTAAATATTCCCTGGGGAGGTTCACCATGCATCCAGCAAATGGAAAGCTCGCCTTTGCCGTACGGCAAGCGCTCGTCGCAAGTTTCGTGATCACGGCGGTTCCCACGCTCGCGCAGACGGTCCAGCGCGCCGAGAGGATCGAGGTCACCGGCTCCAACATCAAGCGGATCGAAGGCGAGACCGCGCTGCCGGTCACCGTCATCACGCGCCAGGACATCGACCGCATGGGCGCGGTCACCACCGAGGACATCCTGAAGCGCATCACCGCGAGCACGGCGATGTACTCCGATAGCACGCAGGGCGTGGGCTACGCGGTGTCGAACGCCAACCTGCGCGGCATCGGCGCCAGCTCCACGCTGGTCCTCCTCAACGGCCGGCGCCTTGCGAACCACGCGTTCGGCAGTATCGGCGGCTTCAACGCGTCGGCGAACGCGGTCGACCTGAACAGCATCCCGTTCAGCGCCATCGAGCGTGTCGAGGTGCTTCGCGACGGCGCCTCCGCGGTCTACGGCACGGACGCGGTGGGCGGCGTGATCAACTTCATCACGCGCACCGACTATCGCGGACTCGAAGCGACCCTCATGTACGGCAACACCGAGGATCACATCGGCGGGCGCGAATCGGGCGTGAGCCTCGCCATGGGCGCGGGCGACCTCGCCAAGGATCGCTGGAACCTGCTCGCCACGGCGCACTTCCAGTACAACGAGCGCGTGAAGGCGATCGACCAGCAGCTCTACGCGCGCGCGAACAACATCGACGGGGCGACCTTCCCCACTTCGTTCCGCGCGTTCCCCGGCCGCCTCATGGACTTCGGCTTCAGCCCCGGCGCCTACGCGGGCACGCTCACCAGCAGCGCCACGATCGCGGGGTGCGATCCGTCGTTCACCGTGCTGCAGAGGTCGGGCAACACGCCGTCGGGGGATCCGCGCTTCCGCTGCCGTGGCATCTACGCGGCCTTTCTCGACAACCTGCCCGATACCCACAAGAGCGACGTCTTCGGGCGCTTCACCTACGACTTGAACGAGGGCAACCAGTTCTTCGCGGAAGCGTCGTTCGCGCGCAACCATAACATCGGACGCATCGCCCCGGTGCCGATCGACCAGAGCGACGCGCACTTCCGTCCCGACGGCACCCAGCCCAATATCCTCCTGCCGCTCACCAGCCGCTACGCGCCCATCGCGCTCATCAACCGCCTCGGATACAACGTCAACAACGTAGGTACGCCGGGATTCCTCGAGATCGCGATACGCTCGGTGCCCGCGGGCAACCGCATCAACGACGTCACCGCCGACCAGACGCGCGTCTCCGCGGGCTTCAAGGGTGGGATCGCAGGGTGGGATTACGACGCGGCGCTCACGCTCGCGCAGGCGAGAGACAAGCTCTCGCTCACCGGCTACATCCAGGAGCCGCGCTTCATCGCCGCGCTCGCCACGGGCAACCTCAATCCGTTCGGGCCCAACGACGCGGTGGGCGAGGCCTTGCTCAACGGCGCCAAATTGGAAGGCCCGGTGCGCGACTCCAAGAGCACCACGACGCAGGTCGACGGCAAGCTGAGCCGCGACCTCTTCAAGATGGCGGGCGGCAGTGCGGCGGTCGCGATCGGCGCCGATTTCCGGCGCGAGGAGATCGACGACAAGGCGACCAACGCGGACTACGGCGCGGGCCTGCACATCGGCGGCGAGGGCACGGTGCCCGACACCAACGCGAGCCGCAACGTGGCCGCGCTCTTCGGCGAGATCGTGCTCCCGGTCACGAAGGAGCTGGAAGTAAGCGGCGCGGTGCGCTACGACCACTATAACGACGTGGGCTCAAAGGCGAGCCCGCAGGTGCGCGTGCGCTACAGCCCCGGCCGCGAGGTGCTGCTGCGCGCTTCGGCGGGCAAGGGGTTCCGCGCGCCGTCCCTCTGGGACCTGCACAGCCCGCCCGCGTTCGGTAACTCCGCGAACGCGCTCGATGATCCCGGCTGCCCGGCAGCCCTCATCGCCGACGAGGATGCGCGCTGCGTGGGCACGCAGCTCAACGTGCGCAACATCGCGGCGACCAACCTCAAGCCCGAGACCTCGACGCAATGGAGCGCGGGCGTCCTGTTGGAGCCGGTGCAGGGCGCGTCCCTCGGGCTCGACTACTGGCGCATCGAGAAGAAGGACGCGATCGGCAGCATCACCGCCGACGCGATCCTCGCCAACCCCGACGACCATACGCTCTACAACCAATACGCCGCCCGCTTCCATCGCAGCACTATCGGCACCACGCTTTTCGTGGACCAGCCGCTGGAGAACCTCGGCGGGCTGAAGACCGCGGGCTGGGACGTCGACGCGAAGATGCGCTTCACGCCGGCCTTCGCCAAGGTCTCGCTGTCGTTCGTCGGCACCTACATCAGCGAGTGGAAGACGCAGCTCGGCAAGGACTTCAACTACGTGAGCTACCTCGGCAACAGCTTCAACGGCGGCAACGCCTATCCGCGCTGGACGCACGTGGCGAGCCTCGATGCCGAGCGCGGCGCCTGGCTCTGCACCCTCGAGCAGACGTACACCAACGGCTGGACGGAGGCCTTCGCGGGCGGAGGCACGCACCACATCCCAAGCGTGTCGCGCATCAACCTCGCGACGAAGTATTCAGGCATCAAGCACCTGGCCATCAAGGTGGGCGTGCGCAATGCCATGGACCGCCTGCCGCCCTACACCGATGTTTCTTCCAACGGCTCGCATGCGGCCGGGTGGGCGAATGCGGTGGCGGATCCGAGGGGGAGGTTCTGGTATACGACGCTCACGTATTCGTTCAAGTAAGCGCCGCAAACCTCCAGAAGGGGCCCTATCGGGCCCCTTTTTTCTTGCTCAACGTGCGCTCGTCCTCGCCTCCGCGAGGATCACGTCGGCGGCCTTCTCGCTCACCATGTAGACGGCGCTCACGATGAAGAAGCCCGGTATGCGCGGAAACACGGACGCATCGACCACGCGCAGGTTGGTGGCGCCGCGCACGCGGAACTTGCTGTCCAGCACCGCCATGGGATCGGCATCCACGCCGATCTTGCAGGTGCACGAGGCATGGTGGCCCCACGCGTTGTCCTTCACGAACTGGCGAATTTCCTCGGTGCTTCGCACCGCGGGCCCGGGAACCTCTTCGGCCGCGATGATCCCGCCCGCGTCCGCCGAGATGCGCCGCGCGACGAGCGCAGCCGCACCGTGCCGGCCGTGTTGCGCGTGTGCGCCTTCAGCACGCACCACGTGAAGTAATCCTTGTCCTGCGTGACGCGCTTCGAATAGTGCGGGTAGTAGCCGGTGAAGTGGCCGGCCAGGCCGAAGAGATAGAGGTCCGGGTCCCGGCGCGCGGGCGCGGAGCGCTTCGCGATCGCGATGATCGCGCCGTTGGTGGTGTAGAGCCCCTTGCCCTGCTGCCACTCGAGGAAACTCGGATCGGGCTTCTCCCCCGGCGCGGGTGGACGGAAAGTCGCGCCCTGCAGGATCGGGAAATCGCGCTTCATCTTGCTGACGAGGCCGACTTCGTAGCGGTCCTGCAGGTTGCGGCCCACCCCCGGAGATTCGACGCGAACCCGGATGCCGTGGCGCTCGAGCTCCTCGCGCGGGCCGATTCCCGAAAGCATCAGGATCTGCGGCGTGTTGAAGGCTCCCGCGGCGAGAATGACTTCACGGCGCGCGCCGACGCTGCGCAGCGGAGCCTTCGCCTCGCCCGTCAACGGCGCCCTGGGATCGGCGCGATAGAGGTGCGCGCCGTCTAGGTATTCGACCCCGGTCGCCTTGTTGGCGGCGTCGAGCAGCACGCGTGAGGCGAGCGCATGCAACCGCACGGTGAGGTTGCCGGGGCATTTGCGCTGAACCTCGCGGATGAATTCCCGCGCGCCGGCACGACGGCCCCGATGGGTGGTGAGCGGAGTGAGCGTGATGCCCTCGAGGCTGCGCTGCACGGCGCTCCAGTCGTTCGGGTCGAAGTGGTTCTCCAGCCGGATGAGGATGCGCTCGAAGAAATCCTGGATCGAACGGATGAACGTGGTTTTCGCCTGGCGGGTGGCCGCGAGCACGAGCTGCTTCAGGTCGCCGTCGCGAAGCAGCAGCTTGGGATCCGCGACGTTGGTCGGCAGCCAGCCGTGGTATCCATGGCGGCCGGTGTTTCCGAAGAGCCCCGGGGGCGCGTATTCGCAGCGCTCCAGCTTCTCGAAGAAGGCGCGCATCTTCCCGCTCTCCCAGGATGCGTCCCCGGTGAGCGTGGCGATATCGTCCCAGTCGTTGTTGTGCGGATACATCATGATCATCGCGTTGTGCGCGGTGCACCCGCCCAGCGTGCCCGCGCGCGGATAGAGGATTCCATCGCGCCGCGCGCCGTCGGCGTTCGCGACGTACTTGGTATCGCGGCGCTGGCGCTGGTCGTTCGCGTAGTGCCGCACGTAGAAGCTCCAGCGCAGGTCGTCGTCTTCCGACGAATCGGCGTGGAAGACGGGGACCTGGTAGCTGATGGGCTCCTCGTCGCCGCCCGCTTCGAGGAGGAGGACGCGGAAGCCCGCGAGGGCGAGATTGGCCGCGAGCGGCCCGCCGCCCGCGCCGGAGCCCACCACCACGTAGTCGAAATCGTCCGCGCCCGGAGCCGGCTTGCAGTCGAGGCTTGCCGCATCCGCGGTGCCTTCGCCGGCCGCGCCCGAGCGCGTTGCGCAGCCCTGCGCGAATGCGATCGCGGCGACCAGGGTGCGCGCGCAGGCTTGCCAGAAACGGCGGCGCGGCAGGCAGGGCATGCCCATGGTCAGAACGTCTTGATGAATTCGATCAGGGCGCGCTTGTCGCCGTCGCTCAATCCCGGCTCGGCAGCGCGCGGATCGCCGTACTCCACGTAGCTGGTGCCGAAATAATGGCCGCGATTGACGATGAAGTCGCGGCACTTGTTGAGCTCCAGCAGCGGGTCCACGAGATTCTCGAAAGTCTTCGTCACTTCGTCATTGCTCGGATTTTCCGGGAGGGAGGCGAGGTCCTTCTTCGCGCGGAAGAGGAATGCGAGGACCTTCTTGTCGTATGCGATACGCTCCGCGAATCCGAGGTTGTCCGGCCGCAGATCGATGTTGGCAAGCAGGTTCACCGCCGCCCCCTTGGGAATGGGGCCGATCTGGATCCCGCCGTCGCGCACCAGCCAGGGCTTCGCCTTCTCCAGCGGATCGACGAGCGGGCGCAGGCTCTCCGGGATGTAGCCCGCCGGCACGCGAAGCCAGCTCACATGGTCGGTGCGGTCGATCTTGCCGGGAAGGACGTGGCCATTGAGTGTTTCATGCTCGCGCTTCTCGGGCCAGAGGAGCTGCTCGATGGCGTCGTCGAACGCACGCATCCGCGCCGCGACCGAGGGCATCTCCTCGAAGTGGCCCAGCGTGTTGTTGAGGAAGAAGGGCGCCGTGGACCAGACGCTGATGAGGGAAGCCGGCCGCGTATAGCCGCGCCCGCCCGCGGGCATCTGGTACATCTGGGGCTCGCCCGTCACCGGATGGTAGACGCGGATCTCGCCGACCGACGGCAGCTCCTTGTAGGTCTGCGAGGAGAAGTTGTCCCAGATATTGCCCGCGATGGCGTTCGTCGCAAGCGGGCTGCACGCGTTCGTTTTCAGGAGCGTCACCGGGATGCGCAGCTCGCTCGACAGGAAATTGTCGTCGAGGAAATCGGGCGCGAGGACGATGTCGCGCATCGGGCGCTTGAAGTCCTCGGTCTTGGTCCAATCCCAGTAGCGGTTGAAGCACTGGAGATAGTTCGAGCCCGAGCATCCGCCCGGGTCCACGCCCGGGGCCGCCGCCGGGAGCTTGCTCGAGTGGCAGCGCGCGCAGTTCTCCGCGAACACCACCTTGCCGCGCTCGAGCTTGGCGCGATCCTTGGTGAGATAGGTCCCGCCGCCGGGCGCGTCCATGAGCTTGTGGGGCGCGGTGGTCTTCAGGAAGAAGAGCGCGAGATTCGCCGTCTGGCTCTCGGTCGCCCCCCAGTAAGTCGAGTTCTTGCGTGCCACCGCGATCTCGATCGGCGTCGTCTCCTTGCCGCCCGTGAGCGGCTGGAAGTGCAGGAGCCATTCCTCGCTGAACAGGCCGATGTTGATGAACACGCGATTGAGGGCGCCCAGCGCTCCGACGGAGTCCGCGCCATCCTTGAGGACCCGCGGCGACCAGACCGTGTCGGGCCCCTTGAAGAACTCGGTGAGCGGTCCCGACGTCACGTAGTCGTTGAACTGCTTGTTGTTCAGGCCGCCGCCGCCGAGGGTCTCCTTCCCCCAGCGCTTGGCCTGTCCCAGCCGCGACGCGAGGCCGTAGATCGCGTTCATCGTGCGTGGGTTGTTGATGTTGTCGGAGGACACGAGCGACGTATCGAGCGCACCCGGCCGCGAGGTCGCGAACACCTGGTGGACGAAGCTCTCGTCGGCGTTCTTGTGGTCCCACATGAAGATGCGCGAGATCCAGAAATACTGCGCGCCCACGTTGGAGCTGAGGTTTTTCCACTCCGGCTGCTCCGGGTTGGGAGGCGGATTCACCGGATTCGGGCCCACGTGGCAGAAAGCGCACGACATGCCCACGCGGTACGGCCGCACGAGGTCCTTGCGCAGGTAATAGTCGGGATCGTTGTAGTACCTCACCGGATCCCAATCCCGCGCCGCGTTCTCGTCGAAGTCGGGATTCGGAAAGAGCCTCATGCCCACGACGCCCGTCGCATAGCCGTAGTAGGAGCCGGCCGGGAATTCCCTGCCGTTGAGGATCTTGCCGCGCGAGCCGACTTTCACCCCCGGATACTTGTCGGCGTTCTCGAACGGATCCGCGGGGCAATTCGCCGAGGGCTTCACGCGCTTGTCGAGCCAGAGCCCCCATCGCTCGGGGTCCGGCCCCGTAGCCGCCTCGAAGCAGGGCTCGTTCACGAGGCCGAGGTATCTCCAGCGCCGGTCGCGGGCATAGTTGTTCGATGAGAGGGTCTTCAGGAAATCCAGGTTGCCGACGCTTGCGTGCGAGAGCTTGTCCCACAGGCGGTCGTTGCCGCCGGTCCACACGATCCAGGTGTTGCGGCCCTTGATCTCCTCGGGCGACAAGGCGATCCCGCTGTCCATGCCGCGGAAGTAGTCTTCGTCGGCCGCTTTGAAGTGCGCGGGAGTCAGGCCCGCGCGCTTCGCTTCGTCGTCCACCATGCCGGGCCGCGGCTGGCCCCCGTCACAACCGCCGAGCGCAAGCACGCCAAGCAACGCCGCAACGCAGGCTATTGATTTCCGATCGAGTGTGGCCATGGCTCCTCCCTGGAAGGTGGCGCACTGCAGCGAAAAGGCGGAATGGGTTCGACTTGTCGAGGCAGACTACCCCCGGGGATGCCGGCGAGAACCCACCTTCGGACGTGGGACTTGAAGCGGGCTTACATCCCCGAGTTTGCCTTCCGCGGCAAGTCCTACCCGTGCGGGTAGGTCAATTCGCGAGTGGGCGGGACGAAGCTTCCCCATCGACCCGGAACCGGACGCACACGATGCCTCGTCGCGTCGCCATCATCGCGGTGCATGGAGTGGGCCATCACCGGCCGCACGAGGCCGCGAGGGCCACGGCGGATTTGCTCGCGGGCCACCCGAACGGCGTCTACAGCCCATTCGTCGAAGCGCCGATCAGGATCGCGGTGCGCAGGGTCGAGACCGGCGTAGCGGCGAACGCCCCTCCCAAGAAGACCGCCATCTTCGAAGAGCGCCCCGATTTCATCAGGGACCCGGTCAAGAAGCGCGAGCATCCGAACCAGCCAGAGCTCGAGTACATGTCGGAGCAGCTCTCCAGCTACCAGGTGCAGGGCGAGGACCGCGTGTACGACACGGTGTCGCTCACCGCAACGCGCACCGACGCGAAGACCGGCGAGAAGACCGAAGTCCACGTCTACGACATGTATTGGACCGATCTCTCGCGCGTCTCGACCACGGGGCTGCGGCTCATCGGCGAGCTCTACCAGCTCCTCTTCTACGTGTGCGGCCTGGGACGGCACACGATGGACTTCGCCTGCATGTCGAAGAGGGATAGCCGCCTGTGGCAGGCGCTGGCCGAGATCCAGAAGAATGCCGAGCGGCTTCTCACCCTGTGGATCCCGGTCCTCAACCTTTGCGCGCTCGGCCTGGGCGTGGTCGTTGTGCCGCAGAGGCTTTATGCCGTCAAGAACGACTGGGCGATCTGGGCCGCGGCCTCGGTGTTGATCATCCTCTTCATCCTGTCCGCGGCGATCGCGAAGCGGCGCTTCGCGCCGGGGCCATCGTGGCCCTGGGTCTTCTGGGTTGCGCTTGTCGTCGGGCCCGTGGTGGGCCTGCTCTCGTTCGAGGTTCGCGAGGTCATGCCGATCGCGCTGGCCCTCGCTTGCTGGGCGGTAGTCGGCACGCTCATCGTCCTTCTCATGTACGCCTACGAGGGGAGCAGGCGGGGCGCCCTCTGGATCGGCGTGGTGTCGGTGTTCGCGGTGGCGGCGATGCTGGTGTGCCCGATCGTCACGCGCCATGTCGGAGCGTCGAATATCGAAGAGCTGGGCTTGCGCACGGGAGAGTGGCTCTATGACGTGCTGCACGCGCTGTGGAGCGCGTACCTCGTGCTGGCGCTGTCGTTTTCCCTGCTGGCGCTCGTTGCGGCGAAGGGCGCGCCTTCGGAGGACAGGCGCAGCCTCTGGACGACGAACATTTCCCTGGCATTGCCGGGCCTCCTCGTCCTCACGTTGAACCTCGGGCTCTGGCGCGGGATCCTGAAGCTCTCGGAGAAATTCCTCGACGCGCAAACCACGACGCGGATCGGCCTCATCCTCGATGTGAGCACACCGTGGGCGTTTGTCATCATCCTGGGGTTGGCCGGCGTCGCATTTCTCTCGGTGGTCTGGGCCTTGCTGCCATCGATTTTCGGCGAGGTGTTTCCCGCGATCGCCGCGAAAAAACCTGCCGCCCCGATGGGCACGGGCCTGTCCGTGGGATTTCGCGCCATGAGAATCGCGGGCGAGTGCATCCGGTGGCTCCTGGTGCTTGCCGTCCCCGTCACCTTCGCGCTGGCCGAGACTTTCCATGTCGTGCCGGCCTGGATCCTCGACGCGGTGAGCCCAGTTTCGGTCGCATCGACGTTCTGGATCGGCCTTGCGCTGATCGCGATGATCGCCGGGCCCGGCCCGCTGCGCGCCATGGCGCTCGGGCTGCGCACCGCGATCGATGTCGCGATCGACGTCGCCAACTGGCTCCGGCTGCACCCTCTCGAGCAGAATCCGCGCGCGCGGATTTGCGCGCGCTTCGCTTCCCTGCTGCGCAACATCCTGGAGTACAAGGATGCCGACGGACGCAAGTTCGATCGGATCGTCATCTTCTCCCACAGCCAGGGAACGGTGATTTCGGCGGAGCTGCTGCGATACCTTCACCTGAACAACGACGAGCTCTCCGCCAGGCTCGCCGAGCATGATCCCGTCCTCTTCACGATGGGCTCGCCCTTGCGCCAGCTCTATAGCCAGCGCTTTCCGGTGCAATACGGCTGGGCACGACATAGTGCCGCGAGTTGGCCCGGGCCCGTGCCGGATCCCGACGAGCTCGCCGTGACCACGTGGGCCAACGCCTATCGAAGCGCCGATTACGTGGGTCGCTACCTCTGGTATGCGGACGGTGACGCCAACGCCTGGGACGGCGTGGTCCGCGTCGACGACACCGGGAAGCGAATGGAAAGATGCATCGGAGGGGGCGCGCACACCCACTACTGGGACGACACCGCTCCCGAGGTGAGGGCGATGCTCGACGGATTCGCCGCTGGAGGAAGATGAGAATGAAAGACGACTTCTCCGGCAAGGGCGCGCCGATCGACGCGACGGGGCTGCAATCGGCGCTCGACCTGCTCGCCCTCGATGCCGCATGCCTTTGGTCGGTCATCGGCGTGGAGACGAGCGGGCACGGTTTTCTTGCCGACCGGCGGCCGGTCATCCTGTTCGAGCGCCATGAGTTCAGCGCCCGGACCGGCCACCGTTTCGACGCGAGGAATCCCGATCTCAGCAACCCGGTCCCCGGCGGATATGGAGCGGGCGGAGCCGCGCAGTACGATCGATTGTCGCGTGCGATCGCGCTCGACCGGAAAGCCGCGCTTCTCAGCGCATCCTGGGGACTGGGGCAGGTGATGGGCTATCACGCCGACGGCCTTGGCTTTGCCGGCGTCGAGGACATGGTCGCCAAGATGGCGGGCGCCGAGAATTGGCAGCTGACCGCCATGGCGCGCTTCATTGCCGCCAACGACCTCGCGGCAGCCCTGCGTTCCCGCGATTGGGCCCGGTTCGCGCGCGGCTACAACGGTCCGGCGTATCGCAAGAACAATTACGACACGCGCCTCGCCTCGGAATACGCGAGGCTCGACCGGGGCGGGTTGCCCGATCTCGCGGTGAGAGCGGCCCAGACGTATCTCACCTATCTCGGATACGACACGCGCGGGATCGACGGATTGATGGGGCGGTTCACGCGCGCGGCCCTCAACGACTTCCAATCGAAGGCGGGCATGGAGTTGTCCGACCCAATCGACAAACGCACGCTCGATGCGCTTTCCGCGGCGCCTGCGCCGGATCGACGGCCGTCAACGATTCCTTGACAAGGCCGTTAAGCACTGGCACATTCGCACCCTCGTTTGACGCAACACCTATTTTGGAACCGGAGATGAAACGACTTTCTTACTTGAACATGAACGACCAGCGAGCGCGGGCGCTCGTGCGCGGCCATTTGCCGCCCACGATCTTCGCGCTTGAGGATCGTTTCGTCTCCGGGAGCATGACGATGGCGTAAAGCCAGCCGTCATCGTGGCAACACCACGAAGCCCGGAGACTCGCGAGAGCTCCGGGCTTTTTTGTTTTCGCGGTGGAAGTAGCTGTAGCAGGATCCGCTCCTTACACAATTCGGATGTGGCTTTGTATTGGCGCCCGCCGCGCTTGGCGGCGGGCGCACGTGCGGGAGAGTTGCGCCCGCAACTTTTGCAATGTATTCAACTCAGAGAGGAGGGACGGACATGATGAAAGAGCACTACGAAAAAATGCTACCGGGCGCCCGCCTCTGGACGGGCGGGCTGGAATTGGAAGCGGATGCGATCGAGCAGATCCGTAACGTGACGAACCTGCCGATCCTGGCGGGCCCGGTGGCGGTGATGCCGGACGTGCACCTCGGGAAAGGTGCGACCGTCGGAACCGTGATCCCGACGCGCGCGGCGATCGTGCCGGCCGCGGTGGGTGTCGACATCGGCTGTGGAATGCTGGCGGTGAAGACGGACCTCGTGGCGGGCGACCTGCCGGCCAACCTCAACAAGGTTCGCGCGCAGATCGAGCGCGACGTGCCGGTGGGCTTCAACTTCCACAAGGAAACGCTCGAGGCCGCCGGAGCCCTCGCGACGCGCATGGAAGACCTCGGCGAGCGCTTCCCGAAGCTTCGCATCCTGGAAGTCGTGGGACCCCGCAGCGAGAGCCGCGTGTGGCGCCAGCTCGGTTCGCTCGGAGGCGGAAACCACTTCGTGGAAATCTGCCTCGATGCCGACAACGCCGTGTGGATCATGCTGCACTCCGGTTCGCGCGGCATCGGCAACGCGATCGGCGAAGCGGCGATCGGCTTGGCGAAGGAAGTTGCAACGCGTGTCGACCGCAGCCTGCCGCATCGTGACCTGGCGTGGCTCGACGAGGGAACGCCGGAGTTCGAGTCGTACGTGGAAGGCCTCGGCTGGGCGCAGGAATACGCGTCTCTCAACCGCGACCTGATGCTGCAGCTCGTGCACAAGGCGATCTCGAAGAGCCTCGGCCGCGAGGTGAAGCTCATCGGTGAAGTCACCAACTGCCATCACAACTACGCTCGCGTCGAGGAGCACTTCGGCGAGAACGTGTGGGTGACGCGCAAGGGCGCGGTGAGCGCGCGCGCCGGCGAGCTCGGGATCATTCCTGGCTCGATGGGCGCCAAGAGTTTTATCGTTCGGGGCAAGGGAAACGAGGCGGCCTATTGCTCGTGCTCGCACGGCGCGGGTCGAACGATGAGCCGTAGTCGGGCGCGCAAGCTTTTCACGCGCGAAGACCTCGCCGCGCAGACCGCGGGCGTGGAGTGCCGCAAGGACGAAGGCGTGATCGACGAGATCCCGTCGGCGTACAAGGACATCGACGCCGTGATGGCTGCGCAGTCGGACCTGGTCGAAGTCGTGACGACCCTCAAGCAGATCCTCTGCGTGAAGGGGTAGTGCCGCGGAGCTCGAAGGAGCTCCGCACTCATTCAGCCCCGCTGGCGGAATCGGCATACGCACTGGTCTCAGAAACCAGTTCCTCCGGGTTCGAGTCCCGGGTGGGGCACCAACGGGACGTTAGCTCAGCGGCAGAGCGGCGGATTGTCTATCCGCGGGTCGCCGGTTCGATACCGGCACGTCTCGCCACGGTGACTGTGGTGTAACGGCAGCACATCGCGCTGTGAACGCGAAAGACTCGGTTCGATTCCGATGGTCACCCCAGTTCTGGCGCGTAACTCAATGGGAGAGTAGCGGACTCTTAATCCGAAAGCTGTGGGTTCGAGTCCCACCGTGCCAACCAATCTGCGAGCCACATCCGAAGACCAGCCAGGCCGGCCGGAATGATCCGGCCGGATTTTTTTCCAGCGAGAGACAAATGAAGCAACTGACTACGACGAACTACGGTGCATTGACCCACGAGACGTACGATTTCACGGAGCTGGTCCTGAAGGGCCGCTTCACGAGGGCGCTCGAGGAGGGTGCATCACGTTACCCGATTTTCCGCCACCAGCGCTTCGCGGCGCGGGTAGAGCTGGAGGCGTTGCTCGACGCGATCGCGCTCGATCCGGTGTGGACCTGCGAGCGCCTCGACTGGAGCACGATGATCCTCGACGGCGACGGCGTATTCATCTCGCTGCGCGGCGCTCGAAAGGCCGACTACTGCTCGGTCGCGTTCGGCGTCTGGGCTTCCGACGTCCGTCGCGCCGAGAAGGCGCGCGAGCAGATCGTCGCCAAGGCGGGTGCCACGCGCATCTCGGAGCCGATGTTCTCGATCGAGTGGCACTTCCTCACCTCGCGCGGCGAGCTGGAAAGCGCCTCGATCGAGGAGATGGCCGACGACGTGATCCATGATCTCGCCTATCCGGAGATCGCAGGCGGCGTGCGCGCCTTCATCCAGCGCTTCCTCGATGCGCGCGAGACGGTGCTCGTTCTTCAGGGACCGCCGGGAACGGGCAAGACACGCCTCATCCGCGCGATCCTGGGCGAGATTTCCCGCCGCAAGGGCGGCGAGGCGCAGGCGCTGTACACCGGCGACATGAAGGCGCTCGAGTCCGACCAGATCTTCGTGAAGTTCATCACGGGGCGCGATGACGCTTTCGTGGTGGAGGACGCGGACCATCTGCTGAAGCCGCGCGCCGAGGGAAACGAGCACCTGCATCGATTCCTCACGATCGCCGACGGTGTGGTGCGCGCGCAGGGCCGCAAGATCATCTTCTCGACGAATCTCCCGAACGTAGGCGATCTCGACGATGCGCTGATCCGGCCGGGGCGCTGCTTTGCGCGCATCCATGCGCGGGCGTTGACCGCGCCCGAGGCGCGCGCGCTGGTCGAGCACGTGGCGGCTGGCGACGCCGAAGCGGTGAAGGGAGCGCTGCCCGTGATCGCGCAGGAAACGAAGAGCTATACGCTCGCCGAGGTGTACCAAGCATTGGGCTAAAAAAAGAAAGGGGCCCCGCGAGGGGCCCTTTTTCTTTTCCGACGGTGCTCAGTGAGCCGCGACGGTCTCCGGAACTGATGCCGGAGCCAGCGCAATGCTCACGGCCTCGTCCACGTCCTTGATCCACCTGAACTCGAGCTGAGCACGAGCATCCGCGGGAATCTCCTCCAAATCGCGGCGATTGCGCTCGGGCAGCATCACGGTCTTGATGCCGGCGCGTAGCGCGGCCAGCACCTTCTCCTTCACGCCGCCGATCGGCATCACCAGCCCGCGCAGGCTGATCTCGCCGGTCATCGCGAGGTCGCTTCGCACCGGTCGATCGGTCAACAGCGACGTTAGCGCGAGGAACATCGCCACGCCCGCGCTCGGACCGTCTTTCGGCGTGGCGCCCGCGGGCACGTGTACGTGGATGTCCGACTTCTCGAGGACCTCCGGCGCGACGCCCAGCTGCGACGAGCGCGCCTTCACCAGCGAGAGCGCGGCCTGCGCGCTTTCCTTCATCACGTCGCCGAGCTGGCCGGTGAGGATCAGCTTTCCGCTGCCCGGCATGCGCGCCGCCTCGATGAAGAGGATGTCTCCGCCGACGGGCGTCCACGCAAGGCCCGTCGCGACACCCGGAACGGGAGCGCGCATGGCGACCTCCGCATCGAAACGCAAGGGGCCGAGGATCGCGGCGAGGTCGCCTGAGCCGATCTTCACGTCCTTCACGCTGCCTTCCGCGATGCGCACCGCCACGTTGCGGATCACGTTGCCGATCTCGCGCTCCAAGTTGCGCACGCCAGCTTCGCGCGTGTAGTCGGTGACGATCGCGAGCAATGCCTCATCGGCGATCTCGAACTGCTCCGCCTTGAGGCCGGCCGATTCGAGCTGGCGCGCGACGAGGTAGCGGCGCGCGATCTGGAGCTTCTCCTGCGCCGTGTAGCCGGGGAGCTGGATCACTTCCATGCGATCGCGTAGCGGCCCCGGAATGGTGTCGAGCACGTTCGCCGTGGCGATGAACATCACGCTCGAAAGGTCGAACGGTACTCCAAGATAATTGTCCTTGAAGGTCGAGTTCTGCTCGGGATCGAGCACCTCGAGCATCGCCGAGGCCGGGTCGCCGTGGAAGCCGCCCGCGCCGAGCTTGTCGATCTCGTCCAGCATCATCACCGAATTGCGCGTGCCCACCTTGCGCAGGTTGTGGATGATGTTGCCCGGCAGCGCGCCCACGTAGGTGCGCCGGTGGCCGCGGATCTCCGCCTCGTCGTGCACGCCGCCCAGGCTCACGCGCGCGAACTTGCGCTCGGTCGCCTTCGCGATGCTCTGGCCGAGCGAGGTCTTGCCCACGCCGGGCGGGCCGACGAAGCACAGGATCGGGCTCTTGCCCTTGGGATTCAATTTCCTCACCGCGAGGTGCTCGAGGATGCGGCGCTTGACCTTCTCGAGGCCGTAGTGGTCCTCGTCGAGGATGCGGCGCGCTTCCGCGATGTCGATCGCCGCGTGCGGCTCATCGGCCCACGGCAGCTCGACCAGCCACTCGAGGTAGCTGCGAACCATCGAGTGCTCGGGGGACGCATCGGAGATGCGCTCGAGGCGCTTCAATTCCTTGCGCGCGTGCTTCTCGACTTCCTCGGGCATTTTCGCCGCGGCGATCGCCTTGTCGAGCTCGGCGGTTTCCGCGCCTTCCTCTTCGCCCTCGCCCAGCTCCTTCTGGATGGTGCGCATCTGCTCGCGCAGGAGGTGCTTGCGATTGGCGTCGCCGATCGTCTCACGCGTGCGCTGATCCACCTCGCGCGAGACCTTGAGGACCTCGATGCGATGCGAGAGGAGCTCGAGCATCCTGTCGAGGCGCGCCTTGAGCTCGAACGTCTCGAGGAGGCCCTGCTTTTCCTCGGGGTTGATGTCCATCATGCCGGCGATGAAATCCGCGAGCTCGCCCGCGCCTTCGATGCCCTCGAAAGTAGTGACGATTTCCGCGGGAATCTGCGGCAGCATCTGCAGGATCTCGGTGGCGCGCTCGCGCAGCGCCCGAGCGCGGCCCTCGACCTGCGGGTCCGGCGTCGCGGGCTCCTCGATCATCTGCACGCGCGCCACGGGGAAGGGATAGCCCTCCAGGAACTGCAGCACGCGGAAGCGCTGCACGCCTTTCATGATCGCGTGGTGCGAGCCGTCGCTGGTGATGTAGCGCAGCACCGTCGCCATGGTCCCCACCCAATGCAAATCATCCGGGCCGGGCTCGTCCACCTCGGGCTTGTTCTGCAGCAGGATGCCGATGGGACGCTCGAGGCGCAAAGCCTCCTGCGCCGCCGCGCGTGAGCGCTCGCGCCCGACCGTGATCGGAGCGACGATGCCGGGAAAGAGGACGACGTTACGCACGGGGAGCAGGATCATCGCGTCGTCGGGGATCGGCCGTGAAGGCGCACCGCCCTTGGGCTTGGCGTCTCCCGAGGGGAGCTCCATGCGGGCTACGCCCTCCGCGGAGCGGGGAGTGGAATCGGTTTTCGGGTTCATGTGGGGAACGTGAGGGCCCCAAACCGGGGTTTCAAGCCACCCCGGGGCGGGCGTAGACTGCCTCGAAATCCAACGCGGGGAGGTCAATAAAAATGGACCGGCGCTCTTTTCTCCTGCAACCGGGCGCCGTGGCGCTCCTCGGTGCCCTGGGCTCCAACGCCCTGGCGGTGTCCCGGCCACGCTTGCAGCGCGACGCGGCGGTCGAGCGGCGCATCGCCGAAATCGTCCAGGCCTACGACTCGCAGGGCAACCATCGCACCGCCACCGCCGGAGATATCGCGGCGGCCGAGTGGCTGCAGGCGGAAATCCGCGCCATGGGCGCAACCCCGCAGCTCGAGGCGTTCCCCATCGATCGCGTCGATCCGGGCCCCGCCTATCTCGACATCGGTGGGCGGCGCATCGACGGCGTCCCGGTGTTCGACGCGGCCTTCAGCGGCGCGGAGGGTGTGAAAGGGCGGCTCGGCGCGCTCGGCAGCGAAGCCGAGATCGCCCTCGTCGAGAGCGATCCCTACGTGCTGCTCGAGCCGCAGCGCGAGCAAAGGAGCGCCGTGGCGGAGGCGCGCAAGAGCAAGCACAGGGCGGCGGGGATCCTCACGCGCGGCAGCGTGCCGGGGCTCTTCCTCCTCAATGCGATCGCCTTCATGACCCCGTCGGGCCCGCCGACGCGGGCATCCCGCACGGCGACGCGCGCCTCGAACGTGGTCGTGCGCTTCGCGGGCAGGGACGCGTCGCTCCCGCCATTGGTTGTCTCCACCCCGCGCAGCGGATGGTGGCAATGCGCGGGCGAGCGCGGCGGCGGCATCGCGTGCTGGCTCGAAACGATCCGCGCGATCGCGGCGATCTCGCCCGAAAGGGAAGTGCTCTTCGCTGCCTTCTCGGGCCACGAGACCGGCTTCATCGGCATCGAGGACTATCTCGCGCGGCGCTCGGACCTTGCCAAGAGCGTGGAGCTCTGGATCCACTACGGCGCCAACATGGGCGTGCCGAACCAGGAAAACCTCTTCAACGCTTCGGAGCCGTCGGTCGCGCGCTGGGCCGGCGCGGCGCTCGAAGCGAAGGGCCTCGCCATCGATCACCTCGCGGATTCCAAGACCCTGCCGCGCGGCGAAGCGCGCGCGATCCATCGCAACGGCGCGCGTTATGTCTCGATGGTTTGCGGCACCGACCTTTTTCACAACCCAGGAGATCGCTGGCCCGAGGCCGTGGATGTCGGCGAGCTCGGCGCCTACGCGTCGGCTTTCTCGCGCGCCGTCGCCGAGCTGGCGATGAAGAAGGCGTAGCCGGGCTTCAGAGCGCGGCGACCGCCGCCTGGTAAACCTCTCCGGCCTCGGCGGGCTTGGTGACCGTGGTTCCCAGGTCGCGCAGCAGCCCGTCCTTCAATCCATATACCCAGCCGTGGACGGCGAGCTCCTGCCCGCGATCCCACGCGTCGCGCACGATCGTGGTCTGGCACACGTTGGCCACCTGCTCGATCACGTTCAGCTCGCAGAGGCGGTCGATGCGGTGCGCGAGATCGGGCTCCTTGGCGACCGTGGACTCGTGCTTGGCATGCACGTCCTGAACGTGGCGCAGCCAGTTGTCGGCAAGGCCCACGCGCTGGTTCTGCAGCGCGGTGGAAACGCCGGCGCAGCCGTAGTGGCCGACCACGATGACGTGCTCGATCTTGAGGACATCGACCGCGAACTGCATCACCGAGAGGCAATTCAAGTCGCTGTGCACCACGACGTTGGCGAGGTTGCGATGCACGAATAGCTCGCCGGGCGCGAGGTCCACGATCTCGTTGGCGGGCACGCGGCTGTCGGCGCAGCCGATCCAGAGGTAGCGCGGCCGCTGCTGGCGCGACAGCCGCGGAAAGAACTCGGGATCGCTGCGCCGGATCCTCTCCGACCAGGCGCGGTTGCTTTCGAAAAGATGGGAAAGCGAGCGCACGAGCCCTTAGCCGCCGAGGCCCTTGGCGATCTTGTCGATGCCGACCTGCGCGCAAGCCGCGTCCTTCTCTCCGCCGGGCGCGCCCGAGATGCCGATCGAGCCCACCAGCTCCTTGCCCGCCATGATCGGCAGCCCGCCTTCGATCGTGGTGAGCTTGTCGAGGAGGAGGAAGCCGCTCAGCAGCGGCTGCGCGCGTTTGCCGACTTCCACCGAGGGCGCCTTGGTGGTGAACGCGGTGTAGGCCTTGCGCATGCTGTTCTCGATCGTGTGCGGATTCACGCCGTCGTCGCTGATGACGACCGCGGTGCGCGCGTGGCGGTTCAGCACGGTCACCGTGACCTTGTAGCCCTTCGCGCGGCAATCCTCGAGGCTCGCGGTGGCCATCTCGATCGCGGCGTTGAGGGTGATGTTGCGCTCGGTGAAGGTGGCTTGCGCGCCGGCCAGGCCGGAGGCGAGGGCGAGCGATGCGGACAGGGCGATGCGTGTCTTCGTATTCATCGGGATCCTCCTGGGGCCGGGATGGGCCGGGCCATTCTACCGTCTGGCGGTACGATTCGTTCTTTGCCCGGTGGGAGCCGTCCGTGAGATCGAGTGTGGGGATGTTTTTCGCTGTTCTCAGTGTTACAGGCTGCGCATCGGCGCCGCCAACCGCGTCGCCCTACGCGGCCGAGGCGCCGCGCGAGATCAAGTCGCTTTCGGCCGAGGAGGTGCAGGGCTACCTCGCCGGCAAGGGGATGGGCCTCGCCCGGCCCGCCGAGCTGAACGGTTATCCCGGCCCCGCGCACGTGCTGGAGATGGCCGAGCAGATCGGGCTCACCGCGGAGCAGAAGGTGCGAACGCAGTCGCTCTTCGATTCGATGCAGTCGAACGCGGCCGCGGCGGGACGCGATCTGGTGGAAGAGGAGCGCGCTCTCGATCGGTTGTTCGCGACGCGCGCGGCCACCCCGGCGAATCTTTCCGCAAGCCTCGAGAAGATCGCCGCGGTCCAGGCGAAGGTGAGGGCGGCGCACCTGGAGGCGCACCTCGCGCAGGCCGCCATCCTCACCGCCGCGCAGATGGAGGCCTACATCCGCCTGCGCGGGTACGATGGGCATCATCACTGACCTCCTTATCGAGAGCGCTTCGTGCCCGACAAAGACCTCCATCCCGAGACGCTCGCCGCGCAAGGCCTGGGGCGCGTCACCGATACGTATCGCGAGATCGTTCCACCGATCCACGTCGCCACCACGTATGAGCGCGGCGCCGACGGAACCTACCCCGGCGGCCGCGTCTACTCGCGCGCCGACAATCCCAGCTACGACCCGGCCGAGGCGCTCGTCGCCGCGTTGGAGCACGCCAAGTCTGCGATGCTTTTCTCCTCGGGGCAGGCCGCTTCGGCGGCGGTGTTCCAGGCGCTCATGCCCGGCGACAACGCGCTCGTGCCGCGCAACATGTATTGGGCATTCCGCAAGTGGCTGTTGGAGTTCGCCGCGCCGCGCGGCCTCGGCGTGGAGCTCTACGACAATTCCTCGCTCGACGACCTGGCGGCCAAGGCGCGCGCGCGCAAGCCGCAACTCATCTGGGTCGAGACGCCCGCCAACCCCACTTGGGACGTGACCGACATCGCCGCCGCGAGCGCCATCGCGCGCGAGGTGGGTGCGGCGCTCGCCGTCGATTCCACCGCGGCCACGCCCCTGCTCACGCGCCCCCTCGATCTCGGCGCGGATCTCGTCATGCACTCCGCGACGAAATACCTGAACGGCCATTCCGACGTGATCGCCGGCGTGCTTGCGACGCGCAACGACGACGACCCGTGGAAACGCATCCGCTACGTGCGTGGCGGCGGGGGTGCCGTGCTCGGCCCCTTCGAAGCGTGGCTCCTCCTGCGGGGAATGCGCACGCTGCACCTTCGCGTCGCCGCGGCATGCGCCAACGCGATGGCCATCGCGCGCAAGTTCGAGCGCCATCCGAAGTTTTCCCACGTGCTGTATCCGGGGCTCGCGTCGCACCCGGGCCATGCGGTCGCCGCCAAGCAGATGAGCGGCGGATTCGGCGGAATGATCTCCGTGCGATTGAAAGCGGGCGAGCAGGCTTCCAAGGACTTCACCGCGCGGCTGCGCGTCTTCAAGCGCGCGACCTCATTGGGCTCGGTGGAAAGCCTCGCGGAGCATCGCGCGAGCGTCGAGGGGCCGGGCACGCTATGCCCCGCGGATCTCGTGCGCCTTTCGATCGGCATCGAGCATGTCGACGACTTGATCGCGGACATCGAGGGCGCGCTCAGTCCCTGATCGCTAGCGCGCCGTCTGCTCGTTCCAGGCCGGTCCCGTCACCTGCTGCCCGTTGAACGTGCCTCTTACCACGGCCACGCCTTCGTAGATCGCGCCCGCCGCCGCCGGAAATTCCTGCGAGGCGATGGAGCTGGTCACCGTGAGCGTCGCATCCGGCCACCAAGGCACGGTCTTCTTCATCGCCACCACCAGCTCGAGGAAATAGGTCTTATGGGTGATCGGGCTCGTCCACGGCTTGCCGGGCGTGGTCGTCGTCGATACCCAGATGGTGGGCTTGCCGGGATACTGGAGCGTCGCGATGCTCGTCGTGGGCTGGCCCTCGACGGGCTCGTCCAGCGAGAAGTTGGAGATGCAGACCCCGTTGTCGAGCTGCATGTCCTGGAGGATCCACTTCACCGGTTTTCCCGCCGCGGCGAAGGCGCCGTACTCGTGGTCCATCCACGTGACTCCCGTCACCGGAAGTTTCTGTCCGTCGAGCGTGATGGTCCCGGAGGCCTGGAGCTGCGTGAGCGAGTAATAAAAATTGTTCGTCTGGAGCGCGGTGCCGCACGTCTTCGGCACCGGCACCATGCCCGAGCCGAGCACGAGGAAGGGCGGGCCCTTCTGCGAGAGCGTGAGGTCGAACAGCACCGGGGCTTGCGTCGCCGCGTCCACGAGGAGCGCTTTCACGGACATGTTCTGCGTCGGATCGCTTCCCGAGGAATTCATGGTCGCGTAGCTTTGGAGTGCGATCGCGGCCGCTGCGCTTCCGCCACCGCCGCCAAGCGTGATCGTGGGCGCCGACGTATAGCCGGAGCCCGCATTCCAGAGATCGATCGATGCGACGCCGCCGTGCGTGTCGAGGTTTGCCGTGGCGACGGCCTTCGAGCCGCCGCCCCCGCTGATCACGACCGTGGGCGGTGACGTGTAGTTGCTCCCCGCGTTGGTGACCGTGATCGTGGAGAGGAAGTTGGCGGGATCGCCGAGCGCGACGAACCACGGCTTGGTGGGATCGTGCTGCGCCCAGTCCTCGCAATTGAATACCCCAGCGAGGTAGTTGGTTGTGCGCTGCAGGTGGCGGTCGTTGTCCACGTCGGTCAGCATGATCTGCGTGAACGCGAAGCCCCCCTGGCCCGCGTAGGAAACCGCGTTGATCTCGAAGCCGAAGGTGCGCGCACCCGAGGTGAGCGTGCCGACGTTCCACCACCATTCGGTCGGCGCGCCGGGATGGGCGTAGTGGTCCGCGGGGAGCTGGATGCCGGGCTTCGTCGCGGGCGGCGAAGCGCTGGACTTCAGGCCGGCGAGGGCCTTCTCGAGACCGGGCAGGACAGAGGATTGGGCGGCCAATCCGAGCGCGGAACGTAGCGGCATGCGAACCTCAAAGTGTGGTTTGTCGTCTGGGTGACGGCAGGCCGATCGAACGCCGCCGTCCCCTCGTCATTTTCCCAGTTCTCCGCGTTCGGGCATTTGCGCCCCGAAGACCCGTTCCGGCCTGCGGGCCGCAGTGCTCTCGGTCATCCCGAGCGCCTTCACGTTGCCGGCACCCTCCTGGTCGTCCTGGAGAGCCTGCTGCCACACCATCCATTGCACGAGGGCTCCCGACATCTGGAGCGAGAAGTCGGTGGAGATCCAGCTCTTGCCGCCATCGGGGTAGCTGGGCATGTCGGGCCCGTAGATGCTGGCGCCGTTCACCGTCGAGACGAATGGCGTGGCGCATTTGGTGGGCGCGAAGTAGAGGCTGTCCATCTGGGCGAAGGTCACGCCGTTCTTTTGATCGGTCGGCGGGGCCGACGCCGGCGCGCACTGGGGCGTCAATCCGTTGAACTGCGCGAGAAGGGACGGCACATTGATCTTCTTGTCGGGGACGGAAGCGGTCATGTGGCACGACGTGCACGAGCTGTTCACGTTGTCGGCCGGGCCATTCAGGCGCGTGTTGCATCCGAGATGTCCCGGTCGCGCGGGAGCGACGGAGCCGCCGGCCTTGTTGAGGCGATCCGCCACGTCATATGCGACCACTTCGTTTGCGAAGCCGTTCGTCCTGGGATCCGGCGGATATGCGGAGGCGAGCTGTCCGGCGGGCGGTGTGTCGTCGCCCCACATGAGGCCGAGGAGCGAGATTCGATTCCACGGGTTCGCCTCCGCGGCTTTCTCCTGGCCGTCGGCGACGAACGTTCCGAATACCCATCCGTTGGGAGCGCGCGAGTCCCGGGTGGCCACGTCGAACTGGATGAGGGTGACCTTGCCGGGCGCGCGCGGGCAATCCTGGCTCTGCTTCGGCATCGTCTCGCTCACCGCGTTGCAGAACGTGGGGTTTCCCGTGTCGATGCCGGGCCGGCCCAAGCTGATGTTCGCCGTCCACGTCGGCATGTTGGCGAGGAATGGCATGTTGGCGGGTGTCGCTGTGGTGAACAGGAGCTTGCCGATCGCGGTCCCCTCGGGGAAGCTCAGGTTCTTCGTGGGAACGGTGGCGACACCTTTCGGACCCCATACGCGCGCTAGCGTGGGTGCGGCGTTCCCGTTGTAGAAGGCAACCGCCCAGACCGTGGTGCCGAGGAGCTTGTCCTGCGATGCGACGCTCAACGTGACGGGTGCCTCGCGCGTGAGCCCGTGCACGAACTCCCGCCCCTGGAGCACGTTGTAGGTCTGGAACGGCATGTTGAACCACTGCCGCCGCTTGTTCGCGCAATGATTCCAGTCGGTGTTCACGTTTCCGGAATCGATGTTGCCTTCCTGGATGTAGCGCATCAGCGCCCATCCGTAGTCATGGGCGAGCTGCGCCTTCTCGGCCTGGGAGATTCCAGGCCGAAACATCGCGTCGAACTTCTTGTCGCGCCATTTCTGCGCGCGCGGATCGTCCGCCTTGCCCGAGGAATACGCGTCCGACAAGCGGAATGCAGGGTTGGTATAGCCCGGATTCTCGGGCGTCCAATTCTGCGACACGGGAGTGTTGCTGACCTTCTGGTCGCGCCACATTCCGACCTTGGCGAACGCGGGATCCTGCCAATAGGAAGGCCACACGCCGGTGCACGTGCCGGCCGCCGCGGCGGCGGAAACGTGGGCGAGGCTTGCGGCGAGCACTGCGAGAATCAAGAGCGCAGCGGATGAGAAAGAGCGGACGCGCATGGTGGAACCTCCCCTTGTTTCAGCGATGGCGAAACTGCCGCACGAGTCGATCGGCGGTACGAAGAGTCAAGGCGGCGATGGTGAGCGTCGGATTCGCCGCGTCGACGGTTGGAAAGAGCGCGCTGCCGGTGAGCCAGAGGTTGGGATGGTCGTGCGTGCGCCCGAACCCATCCGTGACGGAGAGGGCCGGGTCCGTTCCCATCCGGCAGGTCCCCATCAGGTGGCCCGCGCCCTTGAGGTCGGCCACGATCTTCACGTCGTCGCACCCGAGCGCGCGAAGCATCTGCGTCGAGAACTTCTCGAAGGCGATCCGTCCCTGCAGCGTGTAGTCGTCGATCTTGTACGAGATCTCCGGCAGCGGCACGCCCGTCCCGGGCTCGAGGTCGTCCGAGAGGCTCACCGTGCTGTCCTTCTGCCCCTCCGGCTCGATCAGCCCGTCGATCTGCACTTGCCGCCCCACGTCCCATGCAAGCTGGCGTTCGAGCGACTTGCCGAAGAGGCCCTTCGCAAGCAGCTCGTTCAGCTGGCCGAACGGCGAGTTCTGCGCCCACTGGGTTCCGATGTTCTCGATCTCCACGCGGAAAGCGCCGCGGTTGCGCCGGAACCAGCCGTCGCGCAGGCTCTCGATCCCCGAGGTCGAGAGCGGCCCGCGAAACGGATACAGCGGCTCGTCGGCGAGGCCATACGCGATCACGATGTTGTGGTCCATCAGGTGGCAACCGACGAGACCGCTGGTGCGCGCCAATCCTCCCGACTCGCGCCGCGAGTTGAGCAGGATCCGGGGAATCTCGATGGCGTGGATCGCGAGGATGAACTCCTTGCCCTCGACCGGAAGATCCTTTGCGTCGCCGACGCGGCGATACCACAGCCGGGTGACCTTTCCCGAACCATCGACTTCCAGCCGGGTGATCGCGGCGCGCTTGATCAGCTCCGCGGGCAGGCTACCTTCGCGGTTGGCCGGATCGAGGGAGGGATTCAGGGCGCGCTTGAGGTGGACGGTCGCGTCGTATTTCGCCTGGATCGGACAGAGCGGAATGCAATTCACGCTGCCCGCGCACGGCGGCCGATCCTGGTACGGAATGGAGTTGCGCGCCTGCGGTGTGGGATCGACGCGAACGGGCATGCCTTCGAACGTCATTCCCGCGAGCCGCTCGGCGATGCGCTGGTCGCTGTACGACTGGACGATCGGGGGCATCGGATAGGGCCGCCCGTAGCGGGGGGTGATCAGGTTGGCCGAGGCGTCGTCGCCCGAAACCCCGATCTCGTTTTCCGCCTCCCAATACCAGGCCTCGAGGTCCTGGTAGGTGAGCGGCCAATCCGCGCCGCGTCCATACAACGTGCGCTCGCGGAAGGTGCTGGGCACGTAGCGAAGGCTCGTCCCCAGCCAATGCCAAGTGGTGCCGCCGATCACCTTGGCGTAGGTGCTCTGGAATTTCGGCAGCTTGCTGTCGGCATCGTCGTATGCCGGGCCGCGGTAGTAAGGGCGCAGGTTGTCCTCGTAGGGCATCTGCGGACCCGGGTAGCCGTCATTCCAATACGACGCATTGGGGATATGCGAGGTGGACGCATAGAGGCGATCGATGAGCGGCTGGCGCTGGTCGGCGCCCGTCTCCGGATCGAAGTAGAGCGTATCGCCGTAATCGAGGAGGAGCACCTTGATGCCGGCCTGGCCGAGCTTGTTCGCGAGTATCGAGCCCACGAATCCCGCGCCGGCGATGACGACGTCGTACTTCGGGCTCGCGCTCACGGCGCACCCCGCCGGCCGCGCAGGACGAGTGTCGGCGCCGGCACCGGGTTCGGATCGACGACCGGCACCGCGGGCGGATATGCCCAGCTCCCGTAATAGGGTCCCGGGATGCCCATCGGATTGCCGCCGATCGCACGCCACGCGCGCGCCGATGCGTAGGTCTCGATCGGCGCGGTCTTGATGTAGTAGCCCATGAAATCGCCGAGCAGCGCGGCGGAATGCCACAGGGCGATCACGCCGCGAGCGACGGCCGATCCGACCAGAAGGGCGCTCAGCGCTTCGGCCCGCACGGTCCCTTGAAGCGTTTCGAGATGGGCGACATCGGCCAGCACCCCGCGAATGTCCGCCAGCGAAAACGGCGCGGCGTAAGGGAAGGGTGCGTTGTGGCCGAACGGCGAGAGGTTGGCGATGGGCGCCAGGTGTTGCGCCGCTCGCTTCACCGCGTCGCTTGCGAGAGGGAGCGCCGATGTGTTCGGCAATCCGGTGACGGCGAGGAAGCCGTGGATGGCGGCCTGGTAGGGCAGCGTCGCGGCTTGATCGGGCAGCGCGGCCGGTGGGAGCGCGCCGGCGAGCAACGTGCAGTAATAGGCCCTCGCCAGCCAGGGCGCGAGCGCATCGTCTTCGAGGAGGAGTCTCGACAGCCGCGTGAACTTGTCGAGCCAGGCGTCGTGGAGCAAGCCGTCGAACGGCGCGGAGAGGGCCACTTCAGGCTCCTTGGGTAGATGGAGGCGCGGCGCCGAACGCTTGCGCGATCGCGAGCAAAGTGGCGGACACGGCGCGCAGGTCGGGCGCGATCGCCTCGATGGAGGCGAGCTCGGCGGCGCGGGAAGCGTCGTCCAGCAACCGATCGTGCAAGTAGCGCCACGCCGAAGCCGCGAACGGAAGGACCTGCACATCGGGCTCGATCTCGAAGCTCGGCCCGGCGGTAAATCCCGGAGTGTCATTTCCCATCGGCATGGTCGTCAGCACTTCACCCAGCGGCTTGATGACCGCCGTCATGATGCGCACGAACGCCATGAAGAGCCTGGCCTGCGCGGGTGCGTCCTGCGCGGGCGTCGCGAAGAAACGGTACAGCATCAGCAGCATCGTCTCGTACGTCGACGTGCAAAGGTTGTTCACCTTGAGGGTCGATGCGTCGTCGATGAGCCGCCAGCCGGGAAACGTGTTGTCGAGATGGAGCTCGGACAGCGGATTCGGATGGACCGGCCGCACCGGATCGAAATCGCGATCGCCGGCTTTCAAGGCCACGAACTGGTTGTAGATGTTCAGGAACACCCCGAAGTGGCTGTCCTGCCGATCGCTGGTCGTGCCCTCGCCCTGGTGGATGATCAGCTCCACGGCCCGTCGCGCGTCGTCGCGCGAGAAGACCTTGGTCACCTGCGGGAAATCGATTCGACGCCCGTCGACCTGGCCCTCCTCCGGGCCGATGATCACGTCCGGAAGCGTGAGGAATGCCTCGCCGATCGCCTCGTATAGCTCGCCGATCGTCATGGCACGGCGCGCGCGGCCGGGTCGTGTCCTGCGCAACAGATCCGGGGGCAGGTGCGCGAAGGCGTAGTTCTCCGGCACGTCGTCGGACTCGTCGGTGAGGGCGGCGCACTTCGCGAGAATGGACTTGCCGAAACTCATTCGCGCGAGGACCTCCACCGTGGGCCGCTCGTAGCAGATGTAGCGCTCCAGCGTTTCGGCCGAGAACGAATCGAGCCGCCACGGCAGGTGCGTCGGGTAGTAGTCGGGCGCCTGGGGAAAATTGGGGCGGCGCAGCTGCACCGTCCCGCCCGCCGCCGTGGCGAGGTTCGCGGCCTGCACCAGGTGCACCATCTCCTGGGCGGCAATGAGGAGGATGTCGGCCTTCCAGCGCCGCACCGCAGTGAGCTGCTCGCCCGTCGAGATGCCGCCCTCCGAGAAGTCATCCTTGAGGGAGAACGCGGTGAACAGGTACTGAAGGCAGAGGCCCTGCTCGACTTCGCAGGCGACCGAAAGGTAGTAAAGCAGCTGCTCGCGGGACGCCAGGACGGGCTTGGACATTCCAATGATCCTCTGATCAGTCGACTGCGATAGGTCTCGCGGTGCCGGGCTGCCGGGAGTCTTGGATAGACGATTGCGAAAGACAACGACTTTTCATCGCTACCGTGTGGCTCCTACCCGCGCAGGTAGGGTATCGACCCGATGAGCTCGCATGGGTCGAAGCCTCATGGTGTTCACACGGCGGAGGCGAAGCGCGTCCTCGCCGGGCGACGCCGCGTTGGCCTAGCCGCCGGGCACCTTCGCCGCGAGCACGTCGACCTGCTCGATCTCCGGCGGCTTCGCGAGAAGCTCGCCGGCCTTGGCCATCAGAGCCGCGGCGATCGGCCCGTTCAGGTGCGCGCGGCGCCCCGAGTCGTCGGGAAACGCGTCGAAGATGCCGAAGGTCGAAGGGCCGAACTGCAGCGCGAACCAGACGGTGGTGGCGCTCTCCTGGTTGGCGAGCGCGAGCCCGCTCTTGAGAAACGCGGCGACCTCGGCTTCCTTGCCGGGCTTCGCCTGCAGCTTTACCGCCAACGCGACGCGCACCGCCATGGCACTCTCCTCGAAAAAAATGGAATCGCCATCTTGCGCTCTTCGCGGAAAATCGTGAACCGCCGGCCGTCGCAGGTGTCACTGCGTAAATGACGACCGAATCGTGGCCCCGGTTATCGCTCGCCGAGGGGCAGGACACCTACGACACGCTGCACATGTTGACGCAGATCGTCGGCAAGCTGGTGCTCGCCACGACGCCGCTCAGCAACCACTGGTGGAATGTCGCGTTCCGCCTCACCGCGCGCGGCTTCGAAACGCAGCCGATGACTTCGCAGGGTCATGTGTTCACCGCGGCCTTCGATCTCGTCGGCCACGAGCTCGTCTTCACCTGCTCCGACGGCCGGCGCGCCGCGATCGCGCTCGAGCCGCGCACCGTGGCTGACTCTTACGCGCTCATCATGAAGACGCTCCGCGGGATCGGCATCGACATCCACCTCTGGACGATGCCGGTGGAGTACGAGAACCCGATCGCGTTCGAGAAGGACACCACGCACCATTCCTACGATGCGAAGTGGGCCAACGCGCTCTGGCGGGCGATGACCTCCATGCAGCCGGTGTTCGAGGCGTTTCGATGCGGCTTCGTCGGCAAGTGCAGCCCGGTGCATTTCTTCTGGGGCAGCTTCGATCTCGCCTGCACGCGCTTCTCCGGCCACCGCGCGCCCGCGATGCCGCAGGCCAATCCCGTGGATCGCGAAGCCTATTCGCACGAAGTGATCAGCCACGGCTTCTGGCCGGGCGGGGGCGCGATGAAGGAGCCCGCGTTCTACGCCTACGCGAAGCCGGAGCCCGAAGGCTTTCGCGCCGCGCGCGTGGAGCCCGCCGCCGCTTTCTACAGCAATGACTTCAACATCTTCGTCCTGCCCTACGAGGCGGTGCGCACCGCGAGCTCGCCGGAAGCGGCGCTCATGTTGTTCCTGAAGACCACCTACCGCCAGGCCGCCGATCTCGCTCGCTGGAACCGGCCCGAGCTCGAGCGTAGCGACGTCGAAGCGCACCAGGAAAAACGATCGGGCTAGCCCGCCCCGCGGTCGATTCGCGCCGCGAAGCACCCGCGCCGCGCGTAATGCGCATGCAGGTACTCGATCTTCGGGTCCACGAATTGCGTCTCGATGTATGGCGCGAGGTTGGCGCCCTCCACGATCTCTCCCGACACCATGAGCCCGTCCGCGTCGAAGCCGCGCACCGAGAGCAGGCGCCGCGCGAGGGCGGGCGGCACCTCGGCGATGCCCTCGTACCTGCGGGTTGCGTTCGTCCGCACGTAGATCGCGTGGCTCGAGCGGTAGGGCGACTCCACGGGCAGGTGCTCGAAGTTGAGGAGGATCACCTCCTCGCCGGGCTGGGCATCGTCGAGCGTCACGCGGCAAGGGAAGCCGGGATATTCGTCCGCGGTATAGCGCCGGGCGCGATGGCGGGCGAGGTCCGCGTCGTTCATCGCGGCGAACGGGGCGAACGGCGCGGGGTCGAGGCCTGAGATTCGAAAGGTCATGGCAAGGTCACCGGCGGGGAAAGATGGCCCATGATGATCCGCCGAGCCGCCGCCGTCCGGCCGTTTCCGGACATTCAATTCGAATTCGCTACAGCAGCACGCTCGCCGATAGCTTTCCGATGCACGCGACCGCGGCGAACTCTTCGGCAGGCAATGGCCTGCTGAAGTAGTAGCCCTGGATCTCGTCGCATCCGTGCACGCGCAGGAAATCGCATTGCTGCGCGGTTTCCACGCCCTCCGCGATCACGCGCAGGCGCAGGCTGTGCGCGAGCGAGATCACCGCGAGCGAGATCGCCTCGTCGTCGGGCTCGCTCCCCACGTTCTTCACGAACGACTGGTCGATCTTCAGGGAATCCACGGGGAAGCGCTTGAGGTAGCTCAAGCTGGAATAGCCGGTCCCGAAATCGTCGATCGAGAACTTCACGCCCGCGGCCCGCAGCTGCTTGATGGTGGCGGCGACCTTGTCGGGATCCTCCGCGATCAGCGACTCGGTCAGCTCCAGCTCGAGCATGTCCGGAGCGAGCCCGGTCCTCGCCAACGTGTCCATCACCCACGCGACCACATCCTGGTGCAGGAACTGGCGCGCGGAGAGGTTCACCGCGACCGTCGTCGGCGGGAGGCCCGCGTCCTGCCATGCCTTGTTCTGGCTGCACGCGGTGTGCAGCACCCAATCGCCGATCGGCACGATGAGCCCCGACTCCTCGGCCACCGGAATGAATTGCGCGGCCGGAACGGCGCCCAGCTCGGCATTGCTCCAACCCACCAGCGCTTCGCAGCCGGTGATGCGGCCGCTGATGATGTCGACCTTGGGTTGGTAGCGCAGCGCCAGCTCGCGCCGCGCGAGGGCGACCCGCAAGTGCTTCTCGAGCTTCACGCGGCGCAGGTTCTCGCGGCCCATCTCGGTGTTGTGGAACTGGTAGACGCTGCCGCCGAGCTCCTTCGACCGGTACATGGCCACGTCCGCGTTCATGATCAGCGTGTCGACGTCCTGCCCATCCTGGGGGAAGAGCGCCACGCCGATGCTGGTCTTGACGTGCGCTTCCTGCGACTCGATCCGCAGCGGCCGCTCGAACGAATCGAGGATCTTCTGCGCGACGACGTAGGCGTCGGCGGAGCGGCGAAGGTTGGGAAGCAGCACCAGAAACTCATCGCCGCCCAGGCGCGCCACGGTATCGCCCTCGCGCATGAGGTTCCCCAGGCGGCAGGCCGTCTCCTTCAGGAGCGCGTCGCCGAACGGATGCCCGTAGCCGTCGTTGATGACCTTGAAGCGGTCGAGGTCGAGGAACATGAGCGCCAACTGCGTGCCCGAGCGCCGCGCCTGCGCCAGCGCCTGCTGGATGCGATCGCGGATGAGCGCGCGGTTGGGAAGCCCGGTGAGCTCGTCATGGTTGGCGAGGTACTCGATGCGCGCCTCGTAACGCTTGCGGTCGGTGATGTCGTTGATGGTCACCAGGCCGCGCGGCTGGCCGATGATGTCCATGATCTCCGCGTTCACGAGGACGTTGCGCAGCTCGCCCGAGCGCAGCCGCACCTGAAGCTCGTAGTCGCGCAAGCGGCGATCCGCGCGGAAGCGATCCCCGATGGCGGCTCGCGCCTCGGGATCGGCGAGAAGGCCCATCTCCAGCATGGTGCGGCCGACCAGCTCCTCGCGCGAGAAGCCGAAGAGCACGCAGAACGCGTCGTTCACCTCGAGGAGGCGCCCGTCGTCGAGGCTCGATATGGAAGTCGCCGTGGGAGAAAGATGAAATATCTTCTGCACACGCGCTTCGGCCTCGCGATGCGAAGTGACGTCGTGCACCACTCCCGCCATGAAGGTCGCGCGGCCGGATTCGTTCCAGGTGGCCTGCCCGCGGGCGTTGAACCAGCGATAATCGCCCGACTTCGTGCGCTTGCGGTATTCGACGTCGTAAGGCGTGCGCTTGGTCAGGTGGCCGATGAAGGCCTCGCAGACGAAGTCGCGGTCCTCGGGGTGCAGGAGTTTCGCCCACGACTCGGGCGTGTCCCCGATCTCATGCGCATTGAAGCCGAGCCGCCGCTTGAACTGCGCGGAGAGCGTGAGCTTGCCGCGGGTGAGATCGGCCTCCCAGATGTCGCCGGTTGAAGCAGCCAAACAGAAGCGTGTTTCGTCGTGCTGTTGCCGTTGGTGCGCGTTCATGGACCTGCCGAGTGCCGCGATGGTGGGGAAGGATGCCACGACTCATCCATGCGCGCCAGTCATGCAGGCCCGAACTCCCGAATGGGTCCATGATGATCCCCGACATGAGTGAGAAACGCGCTCCCGCCGATTGGCGCGGCACGAATTCGCTCGGGCCCACGGTCGCCGCGGTGGTGCGCGAGCAGGCCGGCGTCTCATGGTCGCGCGCGCGCAATCTCTGCAGCGAGGGACGCGTCACGGTCGATGGCGAGCGCTGCCTCGACCCGGCGGCGCGCATCGCCGCGGACGCGGTCGTCGTGGTCGACTCGCAGAGACCCAAGCTCGACAAGGGCCCGCTCGCGAAGAGCGCGATCGTGTTCCACGACCGCGACCTCATCATCGTCGACAAGCCCCCCGGGATGCTCACCGTCGCCGACGAAGACGGCAACAAGCACACGCTCGTCGAATACACGCGCATCCTGCTGCGGCGCGTGGGCGGCGGAAGCGACTCCGGGCTGGGCGTCGTCCATCGCCTCGACAAGGACACGAGCGGGCTCATGGTGTTCACGCGGACGGCCGACGCGAAGCGCATCCTGGCCTCGCGGTTCCATACGCACGAGATCGATCGCGTCTATCACGCCATCGCGCACGGCGCCGTCCCCGAGACACGCGTCGAGACGCACCTCCTCATGGATCGCGGCGATGGCTTGCGCGGCTCGCACGGACACTATCGGCGCGCGCGGGGCGATCCTCCGCCCGAGTCCAAGCGCTCGATCACCCATGTGAAGCCGATCGCCGCATTGAAGGGTGCGACGCTGGTGGAGTGCCGTCTCGAGACCGGGCGCCAGCACCAGATTCGCATTCATCTTTCCGAGCTCGGCCACCCACTGCTCGGCGAGCGGGTGTACATCCGCGACTACGAGGGACCAAGGATCGAGACGGCTCGGACCATGCTCCACGCGCTCACGCTCGGGTTCACGCATCCTCGAAGCGGAGAGCACGTTTCGTTCGAGAGGGAGCCGCCGGCAGACTTCGAGGCGATGGTGGAATCGCTCCGGCGCTGAGGCGCCGTTTCCGCTCGAAGACCATGAGCCTGTCGTCGCGCATGAACCACTGCGGGATCGAGTCGCCGCCGACCAGGTCGAAATCCCGCCGCACCGCGGCGAAGTATTTCGAATCGGCGCAGCCGTGTCCCCACTCACCGACGAATATCAGGTGCCTGCCGCGGTAAAGGTCGAGGGCGTTGCTCGCCATCGGCATGCCGCTTGGCGGCCAGCACAGGAACAAGGTGCGCGACCGATGTTTCTCGATCGACCTTTCGTCGCCGACTCGCACCGGATGCCACAGGGCTTCAGGCGGGCACGCGTCGAACGCGCGAACCGAAATCCCGGCTTGGGACATCATCCAGGCCCAATATCCGCTTCCCGCGCCGATCTCGACGACGCGGTCGGTAAACGTCGCGATGAGCTCCATCGAACGCGCGGTCGGAATCGCCCACGAGAAGTGCCGGGCTACCGCGGCCTTGAAGGCCAGCCACTGCGGCGAAAACATCTCGCTCGCGTCGAGGGGAACATCGTGGCGGCGCCGGACCGAAGCCGGCAGGGACAGGAAATATTCGAGGTACGGATTTTCCAGGGTCTAGCTCGCCAGCTGCATGATGTAGCGCGCATCGGGAGTCGGCGCCGTCGACGGGCCGAGGTAAAGCGTGTTCGCAGCGGATATCGGCGCCGAGGCTAGCGACCAGAGCGGAACGCGCACGATGCCGGCCTCCACCCCGGGAAACATGGCGGCCTCGTAGACCACCACTTCGTGATGCGGCGGGTAATACCCGAGAAGCTTTTCCACCAGCATGGGAAGGGCTCTCAGGTTGTATCCGTAGCGGCGATAAGTCCAATCGCCCAGCGCGCCCACTTGCCAGAGGATGAGCTGGCTCGAGGGATCGATGACGCGCGCGTTCATCAGGAAGTCGGTGGCTTCATACGACTGGCAGCCATTGACCGCCGGATCGACGTTCAGGTCCGCGAACAGGCAATCCTCCGCCGATACGCCGGGCAACATGCGCGCCGCGTAGCCTTCGGCATGCGCCCGGCGTATAGACTCGTGGGGTGGGTACGCGAAGACGCCCGGATGCCCGTAAAAAGCGCCCACCACGGCCGATCCGGCTCGTACTCGCGACAAGATGAACTGGATCATCTCCTCGTAGCTCTCGAGGCGTTGCTTTCCCTCGCCGTAGAAGCCCATCAGCGTCGTTTCCCGGTCGGGGTTGAGCCGCTTGATCACGGCTTCGGCGATCGGGTCCGCGACCAGGTGAATCAACTCATCGGCGGATTGCATCCACGCGATCGCCTCGACAGTGAGCTGGCCCACGGTTCGGATGCCGGTGCCCACCACCGTGAGCGATCCGCGCTTCATGAAGGCTTGCGCGGCTTCTTCGCCGGCCGCTTGCGTGTCGGTGCGCGCGGAGCCTGAATCAGCTGCGGCGGATGGACCACGAACATCTGCGGATGCAGAGTCACGAAGAGCGGGTGCTGGAATACCGGGGGCTGCTGCACCACGAAGTGCTGCGGCGGCATCACGAAATGCGGCGGCGGAACGAAGTTCGGTGGCGTGACGAAGTTCGGTGGCGTCACGAAATGCGGCGGCGTCATGAAGTTGGGCGGGACGACGAAGTGAGGCGGCGCCTGCACCACGAAATTCGGCGGCTGCTGCACCACGAAATTCGGCGGGTGCTGCACCACGAAATTCGGTGGCTGCTGCACGACGAAATTCGGTGGAAAGACCATGTTCGGCGGAAAGGCCACGCTCGGCGGAAATCCCACCGGGTGCTGGGCGACGACCGCGGGTTGCGCGGCAGCCGGAGTAAAGGCTTCCTTCGCGGATTTTCCGGCGAGGCGCGCGGCGATGATTCCCGGCATCCCGGATCGCAAGGCGGCCTTGTCGGCATCGGGAAGCTTGGCCGCTTTCATCACACCTTCGGGGTCGAGGAGAAACTTGCCCAGCTTGGTCGGGTCGACGGCCAGCTCGGACAGGAAAGTCTTGAGATTCATGGGGTCCTCCAGGAAAAGTTGGAGCAGCAGGGCAACCGGGGCGGCTGTTCCGGCCACGTTGCCTTGATAACAGAGGCCGTTGGACCTTGTCCCCACCCGCCCAGAGGGGAAATGCGATCCCGGGCGACCAGCGCAGTCCCGCGCGCGATCGATTAATATGCCGCGTGCCCGATCCCGCCGCGCTTTGGCGTAACCGCGACTACAGGCTCCTGTGGAGCGGGCAGGTCGTCGCCACGCTCGGATCGACCGCCTCATCGGTCGTCATCCCGCTCCTCATCCTCGCATTGACGGGCTCACCCGAGGCGGCCGGCATCGCCGGTGCGCTGAGGGCATTGCCCTACCTCGTCTTCAGCCTCCCGGTCGGAGCGCTCATCGATCGCTGGGACCGCAAGACCGTGATGATCCGCGCCGACATCGGGCGCGCGATCGCGGTGGCGACCATTCCGGCGGCGATGGCGTTCGACGTGCTGAGCCTCATGCAGATCTACGCCGTGGCGCTCATCGAGGGAAGCCTGTGGGTCTTCTTCAACATCGCGGAAGTCGCGGCGCTGCCGAGGGTCGTCACGCCGGCGCAGCTCCCGCAGGCGGCCGCCTGGAACGAAGCGGGGTTCGGCGTCGCGAACATCGTGGGCCCGTCGTTCGGGACAGTGCTCTACCAGGCATTCGGGCGAAGCGTCCCGTTCATAGCCAACGCGGTGACGTTCGCGGTCTCGGTAGTCTCGCTGATGCGCATCGAGGCGCAGTTTCACATCGTGCGCGAAGCGGCACCGGCGCGAAACCTGCGCGCGGAAATGGCCGAGGGGCTGCGCTGGCTCTGGGGCAACCGGCTCATCCGCTTCATGGCGTTTCTCACCGGGGGCATGAACCTGATCTTCGCGGCCACACCCCTCATCATCATCGTGCTGGCGAAGCAGATGGGCGCGGGCGACGCCGCGATCGGCGTCATCTTCAGCGCCGCGGGCGTCGGCGGCATCGTGGGGTCGCTCGCGGGTGGACGGATCCAGCGGCGATTCACGTTCGGGCAGGTGATCATCGCGGTGCTCCTGCTCGACGCGCTGTTCTTCCCGCTATACGTGGTCGTGCCGTCCTACGGCTTGCTGGCAGCGGTGGCCAGCGTCAGCTTCTTCCTCGGGCCGATCTACAACGTCGTGCAGTTCAGCTACCGCCTCTCGATCATTCCCGATCGATTGCAGGGGCGCGTGAATAGCGTCTTCCGCCTGCTCGCGTTCGGATTCATGCCGATCGGAGCCGCGCTTTCCGGGGTGCTCCTGGAGCATCTCGGGTCGACGGCGACCGTTGCCATCTTTTCGCTGTGGATGCTGGCACTGGCCGTGGCGACGATCGTCAACCCGCACGTCCGCAACGCCGGGGCGGCGAAGACCTGAGCGCTAATCCCTGCTCAGGTGCGCGAGCTCGTGGCCGTGCGCTTCCCAGTTGCGCCCGTCGAAGGCCTCGATGACCACGTCCTTCGGCTGCGGGTCGAGGCAGCGCACGTTCACGTCGATGCCGTCGGGATTGGAGCGCGGGATATAGAAGGACTTGATGCCGCACGTGCCGCAGAACTTGTGGTCGGCGACGCCGGTGTTGAATCGATAGGAGACGAGGCTCTCTTCGCCCTGGAGCAGGCGGAATTTCGTCTTCGGCACGATGAGGTGCACGAAGCCCGTCATCGTGCAGACGGTGCAGCTGCAATCCTGGCAAACCAGGCGCTCGGGCGCCTCCACTTCGAAGGCGACGGCGCCGCAGTGGCAATGGCCCTTGTAGATCACCATGTGCCCTTCCAATTCCGATGCGCTATTGTCTCAAAATGATACATCGCCTTGCCGGACTCTTCGCGGCCGCACTCATCCTCGTTCAAGCGAATTCGCTGGATTGCGAGGCGAATGAGCCATGCAATAAATGCGCGAAGGATAGCGAGATGTCGTGGAATCCCGAAAACAGGTTCGTTACCGATCGCCTGGTCGCTTCTACTCGCTGGACACGCTCATCAAGCAGGCATACGACGCGGGCGATTTCGAGACGGCGGCGAAGCGGGCCGGGGAATACCTCGATCTCGCCGCGATCTACAGGTGCAACTGGAACTACGGCAACGCGATACACGATGCGAATCGATATCTCGGGCTGATGAGCCTGAAGAGGGGCGAATCCGAGGCCGCGAGTGCCTGCCTGATCGAGGCCTCGAGGAGCAGGGGTTCGCCGCAACTGGATTCGTTCGCGCCCGACATGGATCTCGCCAACGCGCTTCTGAAGGAGGGACGTTTCGAGCCCGTGAAGCAGTACCTGAAGGGCATCAAGACGTTCTGGAAGATGGACAACGGGCAAGTCGACGATTGGCTGAGGAGCATCGACAGAGGGGAACAGCCGGAGCTCGACCGCTTCCGGAAAAAGCCCGGCGCGATGGAGCTCGCGATCGTGTGGATCACGATCGCGTGGCCATTCGCCGTCGTTGCGGCATTTCTCCATTTCCTCAGGCACCGAATGTCGAGGAAATGCTCTTCGCGGTCGCCG
>WNFI01041730.1_pt2 | contig 47023 bp, 48 predicted proteins | sample 5400471 | NCBI WGS metagenome assembly WNFI01 (sample SAMN13153348, study PRJNA577476) | soil metagenome | isolation source: 100 cm saprolite on Douglas fir-dominated hillslope | place: USA:California | collected 2013-09-17
GTGGCCGGCGAGTGGTCGTGCTCGAGCTTGAGGTGCAGGTCGGCCAGGCGAGCCGCCGCCCTGTCCAGGCCGCGGCCGGACAGGATATGCGAGAGAGCGCTCTGTGCGGCCTCGGCGCGCGGTCGAGGGTTTTGCGGCACGTAACCCAGCGTCCCGCGCCGCAGGACGATCCCGCCCGCGGCGTCGTTTTCGCCGGCCAGCACCTTCAGCAGGCTCGTCTTGCCGGCGCCGTTGCGGCCGACCAGGCCGACCTTGTCGCCGGCGGCCACGGTGAAGCTCGCGTCGGAAAGCACGCGCCGCGCGACGACGTCGATGGCGAGACCTCGGACCTGGAGCACGACGCCAATTGTTACGTCCCGGGACCGGTCGTCGTTTGGTGAGTCAAATCTTTTCGCCCAGGAGGCCATCTCAAATGAAGAAGGTTCTTGTCGTGGTTGCCCTACTCGTGGCCGCGGCCGCCTGCGGCGGAGGCAGCGGCGCCGGCAGCAGCTACACGTCAAACCAGTCGGCGCCCAACGCCCAGACCGGCGCCGGCACAGGCGCCCCCTCGAAAGCCGTGGGTCAACCCAACGGATCGTCCTCTGACGGCGGCGCAACCCTCCCGAACACCACCGTCCCCGCGCTGCCGGGCCCGCCGGTGATCCGGCAGGCGGCGCTGAGCCTGAGCGTCGAGTCGGGCGCCTTCGACTCCAAGCTGGCCCAGGTCCGGACCCTCGTCGAGTCGGAGGGCGGCTACATCGCAGGCACCGACGCGCAAGCCGGCCCGAGCACCAACCCGCAGGACAGCACCATCCGCACCGGCGTGATCAGCTTCATGGTTCCGGCCGCCCACTTCGACGCGACGATCGACGAGCTGTCGAAGGTCGGCAAGGTGCAGAGCGAGCACATCACCGGCACCGACGTGAGCGCCCAGTACGTCGACCTCAACGCGCGCCTCGCCAACGCCGAAGCACAGCACCAGGCGATGCTCGCGCTGCTTGCCAGGGCGCAGAACATCAACGACATCATCGCGGTGCAGAACCAGATCGGCCAGATCACCGCCCAGATCGAACAGCTGAAGGGCCAGATCAAGTACCTCAACGACAACACGTCGTACAGCCAGGTCGCCGTGACGCTGACCGAAGCGGGCGCGCCCGCGCAGGCGACGCGACCGGACAGCTGGGGCTTTGCCACCGCGCTCAATGACGCCGCGCACAACTTCGTCACCACGATCGACTACGCCGTCACGGCACTCGGCGCAGTGGGACCGTTCCTGGTCCTGTTCGGGATCGGACTCCTGATCTGGCGCCGCCGCCGCGCACCGCAGCCGAAGCACGCATAAGCAGAAACCGAGCGGGCTGGGATGAAGCTGAATTCCCAGCCCGCTCCAGTAACCTGCTGCGGTAATGCCCGAACACGGTGCTGAGCCGGATTGAAGTCCGCCAGAGCGTGGCTCGCCGCGATCGCGCTTTGCGCGGTCGCGTGCGGTGGCGGGTCGTCCTCCACGTCGCCTTCGCCGACACCCGTCACCTCGCCGACGCCCTCCCCCTCGACCACCGCGAGCCCGCTGGCGTTCAAGCTGACCCCCGAGCCTGGCGTCAAGGCCAGCGGGATCATCAGCCTCACGGCCGCGGCGCGCACGACCACCCTGGAGCTGAGGATCACCGGCCTGCAGGCCGAGTCCGTCCACGTGTCGCACATCCATCTCGGCGGCTGTCAGTCGCGGGGCGGGATTGCATTCGCCCTCAACCCGGTCGTGGCAGACGGCCAGGGTGTGGCGGACACGAGGTCCACCCTCAACCTGAGCTATCCACCGGCCAGCGGGACCTGGTACATAGTCGTCCACGCCGGGCCGGATATGCAGGGGTCGAACGCCACCTACCTCCTCTGCGGCAACCTTTTCTGATCGAGGCATGACGACGGACGAACCCGCCGGGGAGCCGGCTGACCTACTTGACCTGCCCGCCGCCTCGCGGGCGACCAACATCGCGCTCGACGAGCTGGAGCTGGTTTACGCGTTCATCTACGCCAGGGTCGGCAACCGGGCGGACGCGGAAGACCTGACGCAGCAGGTCGCCATGAAGGCGATCCCGCGGCTCCGCCAGAACGCGCCCGCCAGCGCCATCCGCGGCTACCTGTTCGCCACCGCGCGCTCGGTGCTCGGAGCCTTCTGGAGCACGCGCCTCGGGCTGTCGGAGGCCGAGCTTCGCGAGGACCTCGACCTGGTGATCCCTGGAGCCCCGTCGCCCGATGCGGGAACCGAGACGGTGCAGCAGATCCTGGCCCAGCTTTCGGACAACTACCGGCGTGTCCTCGAGCTGCGTTTCCTGTACGGGTATTCCCTGAAGGAAGTGGCGGCTGAAATGCACTCGACGGTGGGCGCGATCAAGGTCATGCAGCTCCGCGCCTTGCGGGCGGCGGCCAAGGTGCGGGTCTCCGAATGAACCGCAGGCCGGAAGACCGCTTCGACAAGATCGTCTCCGACCTGCTCCGCGGCAGGCGCCTGAAGCTGCGGGGTGGTGACGCCGAGGAAAAGGCCGCGATCACGGCTGCCGCCCGGCTGGCCGGCGCGCGCCAGGCGCCGCAGCGAATGCACCCAGCGTTTCGCAATCGCCTTGCCCGCTCGCTGGAGCAGGCTCCCGCCGAGGGCTGGATGACGCGGCGAGGTGCGCTGGTCGCGGGGATTGGATTCGCGGCGGGGGCGGCCGGCGGAGCTTTCATGGGCAGGACCACGGGGGCGCCTGCGTCAAAGCCCGGCGGCGAGGCGATCGACCCGCGCCACGGGCGGTGGGTCGACGTGGCCGCGTTGAGCGACCTGACCGAGGGCCAGGGCCACCAGGTCATGGCGGGCGGCATCGGCGCCTTCGTGTTTCGCCGGGGCGACACCGTCAGCGCCGTCTCCTCCATCTGTTCGCACCTTCCGTGCGAGCTCTGGTGGAGCCACAACGACCGACTCCTGGCGTGCCCATGCCACCCGGCGGCCTTCACTCCCAGCGGCCGGCCCGCCGGGGCGTACAACCTGCCGGCGCTGAACACGGTCCGGGTGCGGGTCACGACCGCGGGACGGGTCGAGGTGCTGGGGACGGAATGAACGTCCGCGCGCACAGGACCAGGCAGCTCGCCCTCGACAGGTGCCTTCAGCTGCTCGAAGAGGCGCAGGTGCGGGGCCAGAGCCGGATCGACGGGCCCCTCGGGGCGGCGCTGAGGCGCCACCTCGAACGTGCGGGCGTGCTGGCCGAGCATCGCCTGGAAGGCCGTCGGATCGACCGGGTGCTGGATGACATCTTTGCGCTGCAGGCGCAGCTGCTGGGGCAGGCGCCGGAGGACTCGAGGCACCACAACGGGTCCTAGCCGAGCGTGGCGGGCACTGGATCGAGGTCGCCCATGTCGATATGATTTGCGGTCGTTGTGGCTACCTCCTTCAGCACCTCTCCGTCGTACCTGCTGACCTCTGAATCGGTCACCGAAGGGCACCCGGACAAGATCTGCGACCAGGTCTCGGACGCGGTCCTCGACGGCATGCTCGCGCAGGATCCGCACGCGCGGGTCGCGTGCGAAAGCGCGATCACGAAGGGATTGTGCGTCGTGATCGGCGAAGTGACGACTCACGCGGAGCTCGACATCCAGCGCACCATCCGCGACACGATCCGCGCGATCGGCTACAACGACGAGCAGATCGGCTTTGACGCGGACCACGCGTTGATCCAGGTCTATCTGAAAGAGCAGTCACCCGACATCGCGGCCGGCGTCAGTCATTCCCTCGAAGAGCGCGAAGGCACGCTCGAGGACGATCCCTTCGAGCTGCAGGGCGCGGGGGACCAGGGCATGATGATCGGCTTTGCGTGCCGGGAGACACCCGAGCTGATGCCCCTCACGATCGCGCTGGCCAACAAGCTCGCGAAAAGGCTGGCCGAGACGCGCAAGAACGGATCGCTTCCATTCCTGAGGCCGGACGGCAAGACGCAGGTCACAGTCGAGTACGAGCACGGCAAGCCGAAGCGGATCGAAGCCATCGTCGTCTCGACGCATCATGCCGCGAGCGCGACCCAGAAGGAGATCGCCGAGGGAGTACGCGAGCTGGTCATCAACCCGGTCCTGAAGGGACAGGTCATCGACAGCGCGACGAAGATCATGGTCAACCCCAGCGGCCACTTCGTGCTGGGCGGTCCCGCGGCCGACGCCGGGCTGACCGGACGCAAGATCATCGTCGACACCTACGGGGGCGTGGCGCGCCACGGCGGCGGCGCGTTCAGCGGCAAGGACCCGAGCAAGGTCGACCGGTCGGCCGCGTACGCGGCGAGACACGTGGCGAAAAACCTGGTCGCCGCCGGCCTGGCCGATCGCTGCGAGGTCCAGGTCTCGTACGCGATCGGGCGCGCGCACCCGACCTCGATCGCGGTCGAGACGTTTGGCACGGGCACCAGGTCGGAGTCCGAGCTGCTCCAGCTCGTGCACCGCCACTTCGACCTGAGACCGGGCGCGATCATCGCCAACATGGACCTGCTGCGGCCCATCTACAGGCAGACCGCCGCCTACGGGCACTTCGGCCGCGACGACCTGGGGGTGCCCTGGGAGGCCACGAACAGGGTCGATGCGCTGCGCGCGGACGCGGCGGTCGCGGCGCGTCCGACCTAAGACGAAGACACCGATCCGTTTTCGTATCCGGGACACGCTGTCAGAGCGCAAGGTTTCCTTCGCCCCGGCGGCGCGGAAGGCGGTCACGCTCTACGTGTGCGGCGTGACGCCATACGACACCGGCCACATGGGCCATGCCTTCACCTTCGCCATCTTCGACGTGCTGGTGAGATTCATCGAGGCCAACAGAGCGCGCGTGAAGTACGTGCAGAACGTGACGGACGTCGACGATCCGCTGTTCGAGCGGGCGAGGCGCGACGGGATTGACTGGCGCGAGCTTGCTGATCGTGAGACCAAAGTCCATATCCGCGACATGACTGCGCTCGGCTGGCGGCCGCCGGATGTCATGCCTCGCGTCTCTGACGAGATCGGTCGCATCCGTGCTGCGTCGTCGAAGCTGAACGCGCTGGGCTATGCGTACCGGACCGACGCGCTGTACTTCGACGTCAGCAAGTACCGTGGCTACGGTCGTCTCTCGCATCTCTCGCGCCTGTCGATGCTGCGCAAGCTGCGCCACGAAGAGCTGCTCGGGACGGTCGGACCGAATGCCAAGCACGACCCGCTCGACTTCGCCCTGTGGCGCAGCTCGAGGCCTGACGAGCCTGCGTGGCCGTCGAAATTCGGGGAGGGCAGGCCCGGGTGGCACATCGAGTGCACGGCGATGTCGATGCACTACCTGGGACAGCAGATCGACATCCACGGCGGCGGCCGCGACCTGCAGTTCAGCCACCACGAGTCGGAGCGGGCGCAGTCGGAGTCACTGACCGGGAAGAGGCCTTTCGCAAGAGCCTGGATGCACACGGGACTCGTGCGTTTCGAAGGCCACAAGATGAGCAAGTCTCGCGGCAACCTGGTCAAGGTCAGCCAGGCGCTGCAGCGGGCGCCCGCTGCGGCGGTGAGGCTTTACCTCGTATCGCACCCCTACCGGCGCGACTGGACATTCGATTGGAAGGGCCTGGCGCGTGCGGCCAGGTTCATCGAGCGGATGCGCAAGTTTATCGCCGACGAGAAGCGCTCAGGCAGGCCGAAGGCGGCCGCGGGCCGCGGCCTGATGGCGGAGTTCAACGCCGCGCTGGCCGACGACCTCGACACTCCGCGCGCCGTGCGTGCGCTGCGCGCGGCGGTGCGTCAGCGCGACGCTGCGGCGGTGCAGGCGATGCGCGAGGTCCTGCTCGGCTCCTCTTCGCTCACCTGACCCGGGCAGCCCGCCGAAAGCCGGATCAGCGGATCTGCGTCGCCCAGATCGGCCGAATGCCGTTGTCAGCTCCTGCGCTCCTCGCTCACGCATCTCCGATGCGCTCGCTGCGGTGCTCGTCGTCCGCTGGGGTCCCCGTGGCCAAGCCACGGGAGCGTGCCCCTGTGCGCCGCAGCTCTCGCCGCCCGCTTTCATCGGGCTGCTTCGAGCGGCGAGCCGCAGTTCGGGCATTCCATGTCGGCGCCCAGCTGGACCATCGTCTCGCAGACGGGGCAGAGGACATCGGGAGCCGCGTAGTCTCGCTCGTCCGCTCGCGCCTCGGCTTCGAGCTCTGCCGGCACCTCGCCCAGGTCGACCGCCGGCGCCCCGCAGTTGAGGCAGACGTAGCCAGGCTGGGACAGCCGGTGGTCCTGGTATTCGCCCGACGCGTCGATCTCGACCTCCGCAAACAGCGCGCGAAACAACTTGCCTCCGCACCGGCTCGAGCAGACGAGGAACATTTCGCCTCCAGACTACCCAAGCCTCCGGCGAAGGGTCGCGGTGCCGGCGACGATGAGCAACACGCAGAAACCGAGGACCACCCCGCCGTCCAGCTGGAGCGACCCCGACGTCAGGTCGGCGCCTTTGACCATGATGTCGCGCATCCCGTCCACCGCGTAGGTCAGCGGCAGCACGTCGGAGAGCAGCTGCAGCGGGCCGGGCTCAGTCGAAACGGGGAAGATGATCCCGGACAGCAGCACCTGCGGCACCACCACCAGCGGGATGAACTGCACGGCCTGGAACTCAGAGCGCGCGAACATGCTGAGGAAGATGCCCAGGTTGACGGCGGCGATCGCCATCAGCGCCTCCATCCCGAAGATCAAGAGCACGCTGCCCTGGTTGTGGATCTTGAGGACGGCCAGCGCGAAGACCAGCACCTCCGCCGCCTGGACCAAAGCCAGGACCGTGAACCCGAGCATGTAGCCGACCACGATCTCGCCGCGTCGCAGTGGGCTCGCCATAAGGCGCTCGAGCGTGCCCTGCGAGCGCTCGTTGAGGAACGAGACGATCGTGATCACGAAGACGAGGAAGAAGATGACGAGGCCGACGAAGGCCGCGCCAAAATAGTCGAGCGTGTCGTAGTTCGCGCCGCCGTAGAGATAGGTGATCTGCGGTTGAAAGCTCACGTCGCGACCCGCGAGACGCGAAGCGAGGGCGATCATCGCCTGCTGCAGCGACTGAATGACCGGCGTGTCCTCACCGGGCTGCGATCCTTCGAGGTGGACCTGGGGCGCGACGTTGCCCGCCTGGGCCTGTTGCGTGAAATCGGGAGGCAGGACGATGTAGGCGACCAGGGATCCGTCCTTGAGCTTCGCGTCGCCGTCCGGCGTGTTGATGTCGGTGGTCTTGATGTGGCTCGAATGCCGCAGCGCGTCGGCGACCATCGCGCCCAGGGGACCCGAATCCTGGTTCGCAATACCGACATTCGGGGCGCTCGATGAGCCGCGCATGAGATAGCCGAGCAGGCCGAGGATGACGATCGGCGCGACAAAGAGGAGCGCGAGCGTTCGGCGGTCGCGTCGAAAGCCCTGCAGAAGCCGGCGCGTGATGGCGGCGATGCGGTGGCCGCTCATGACTCCTTCCCCCCAGCCAGAGCGAGAAAGGCTTCTTCGAGGTTCTGGCTGCCTCCTTGAGCCCGGATTTCCGCGGGGGTGCCCTCCGCCAGCAGCCGGCCGTACTGGACGAGGCCCAGGCGCTGGCATCGGTCGGCCTCGTCCATCACGTGGCTCGAGACGATCATCGTCGTGCCGCCGGCCGCCATCCGGCGGAAGTACTCCCAGAACTCAACCCGCAGCTGGGGATCGATGCCTACCGTGGGTTCGTCGAGCAGGAGCAGCTCCGGTTTGTGCACGAGCGCGCAGGCCAGCGAGCACCGCTGGCGCATGCCGCCGCTCAACGTCGCCACCACCGAGTCGCGGCGGTCGTAGAGGTGGACCAGCTCGAGGGCTTCTTTGACGCCGGCCTCCGCGCCGTTGATGGCGGCGAAGAACCGGACGTTCTCCTCCACCGAGATGGCGGGGTAGAGCGCAGCCTGCTGGGTCATGTAGCCGATGCGCCGCAGCACACCAACGTTTGGCATGCGCTGCCCCAGAACGGTCACGGTGCCGGCGTGTGCTTCGAACAGGCCGCAGACCAGGCGAATCAGGGTCGTCTTGCCGGCGCCGTTGGGACCGAGGAGCCCGTAGATCTCGCCCTGGCGCACGCGCAAGGTCACGCCGTTCAGCGCCTTGAAGGCGCCGAACGATTTGGAGACGTCCTCCACGGTCACCGCATACGTCTCGCTCATGCCTTCTCCTCCAGAGCCATGCCGCGCAGCCACACCTGGGCCAGCTCGGTCACGGCCTCTTCGCCGCCGATTTCGATTCCCAGCACTCGTTCGGCTGCGGCACGAGTGACGAGGTGAAAGAAGATGGGCCCCGCGAACGACTGCAGCGCAAGCAGCGGGTGCATGTGGCGCAAGCGGCCCGCCGCCATCTGCGTGGTGATGTACATCGCCAGCGATCCGACGAGGTTGGCGAGCACGTCCCGCGCCGCATCCTCGGTGTCGGGTGCGAGGCTGCTGACCTCGAGGAACAGCGCTCTGAGCATCCCGGCGCGATTCTGGCCATCGGCGTGGACGGACCGGTACACAACGCGCGCAATCTCCACCATCACGACCTCCGGCGGCTCATCGCGCCTCGCATGCAGGACCTTCAACACCGGCTCGAGTGGGGAATACGCCCGCGCGAGGGCTGTGAAGAGCGCGCTCTTGCCCGGGAAGAGCCGGTAGAGGGAGGCTCGCGATACACCCGCCTCGGCCGCCAGCTCGTCCATCGACATGGAGCTGAGACCGCGCTCGCCCACGATGCGAAACGCGGCGGCGAGGATGCGGTCGGAGGCGCCCGGCTCGGGCACCACGTCGAGCGCGTGCAGCAGTGCGTCCCGCGAGTCGAAGGCGCGGTAGAAGCTGGCGCGCGAGACGCCGGCCGCTGCGGCGAATTCGGCCACGGTCGGAGTCTTGCCGGCTGCGACCAGCTCGCGGGCCTTGCCGAGGATCCTTCCCCTGGCGTCCAAACTGCGACGAGACTAGACAAGACGTCGCATCTTGTCAAGTTCCAGAATGAACTGAAAATCCCGTCGTGCGCTATCTTGCGTGCGGGGATCTGGATGGCGTCGGTCGAAGCGTCCGCAGCGGCAGCGCCGGCGCTGCCCGACATCGCGCCTCAGGTGGCGAAGAGGTCGCGAAGGGGGTGGCGCATGGTTGCGGGCGTCCTCGTTTTGCTTTTGCTCGTGGCCTTCGCCGGGCTCGCCGCATACGGCAACGAAACGCTGAGCACCAGGTACAGCCCTGGGCGGGCCACGCTCGATTACTTCGCCGCCCAGAAGCGTGCCGACTCAGCCGGTATGATGGCCAACGCGAACTTCCTGCGCGCCGATGGAGCGGACCCGATCCTCTTCGCCAAGGACGCGGTCGCTGCCATGCTGCTCCTGCCGCCGAACACCGATCTCCGCGACGCCAAGGTCCTGTCGAGCGAATCCATCGACTCCTCGACTGCCCGCATCAAGCTTTCGATGAACTGGGCCGGTGTCGCGCGGACCGCCACCTACACCGTGCGCAAGGACCCGAAGCAGCCGCGCTACGTCCTGTACAACGTATGGCGGGTCGACGTGCCGTACTCGACCATCACGGTGACGATGCCGGCTCATGCGGGCCCGGTGACGGTGGACGGCGTGTACGGTCGATCGGGCGACCTCGCCGGTCCGATCCCGGTCATCGAGGGCTATCACCAGGTGACGATGGTCGGAACCGCCTTCTATGACCGAGATGTCAGGGTCACGAACGCGGTCGACGCGAGCCCGACTGTAACGTTTGCGCCGGCCGTCAGCACCAGTGCCAAGTCCGCGGCGGCGAACATGGTGCAGGGCTGGTTCCAGCGTTGCGACGCGAGTACGCACAACTGGTGCCCCAACCACACCTACAACAAGCCGGACGCGCGCGATTGGTATTTGACCCTGCATGGATATGGCCAGGTGTTTTACTCGACGTACAGCTACACGATCGACCCGGACCTGATCGCGGGCATGACGATCGTCGTGACGGACACGAGCGCCGCCAAGGCCAACGGCGCGTGCAAGGCAACGCTGACGATCGACGGGAGCACGACGTACAGGTTCACTGGGACGTGGTCGGCCGACCTGACGGCGGTCGGTTCGGACATCACGGGCGCCAACGGCTTGTGGGACTGCACCCAGGCCGCGGCCTGAACGGGCCTTAACAGGCAGGGTTCCCGCCGCGCGGGCAGCCGGCTAGCCTGACCATGCCGTCATGCGCTCGATTGAGATCTCGACCACAGGTCCGTTGGGGCGCGCGGTCCGGTACTGCTCGTACCGGCTGACCAGCAGGTCGACCGCGCGTTCAGCTTCGTCGTGGCCGTCGAGGATCCGCGCCGCACCGTCGAGCCGAACCCACCAGAGCCTCCCCCAGTCTTCTTCGTAGTGGTCGAAGAGCACCGAGACGGCGGGGTTGGCCGCGATGTTGCGGAGGCGTTTCAGGTTGGTGGTGCGCTTGGGCTTGGCGTCGACCGCGAAATACACCCGATCGCCCTCGAGTGCGAACGTGATCGGCACGACGTGGGGCCGGCCATCCGCGCCGGCGGTCGCGAGGCGTGCGACGCGCGACTCCCCGATGCGCCGCCGCATTGCCGTGGCGTCCATCGAACGAAGTATCGTTGAGCCCGTGCAGAGGCTCCGCACGTACACCGTCGAGGAGGCGAATCGCGAGCTGCCGCGAGTTCGTCCCATCGTGGCGCAGATCGCCGAGCTTTCGGCGTTGCGGCCGGACCTCGAGGAGCAGCTGCGGATGGCGGACTACGCGATGCAGCGTCCCAGCGCCAACGGCGAAGACCGCGAGCGGCAGCAGCAGGCTCGGGATGCGGTGCATGGCGCGGAGGAAGAGCTCCTGAAAGCGGTGCTGAACCTCAACAGCATGGGTATCCAGCTGAAGGGCCCGCTGGAGGGCTTGATCGACTTTCCTTCCTATCGGGAGGGCGAGCTGGTCGAGCTGTGCTGGAAGCTCGGCGAGGAGCGCGTCGAGCATTGGCACCGGATCGGTGAGGGCTTGTCTGGGCGGAAGAAGCTCTAGCTAGCTCTTTTCGGGGACCCCGCCCCTGACCGCCTCGTAGACCGCCTTCGCGATTCCCGCCGCGTCGAGGCCGTGCTCGCGAAGGATGTCGGCCGCCTTGCCCTGGGGCAGGAACGCGTCGGGCAGGGCGAGGATGCGGACGCGACCTGCCAGGCCGTGCGGCGCGAGGGCCTCGAGCACCGCGCCGCCGAATCCGCCCGTGCCGACGTTATCCTCGACGGTCAGCACGACGGGGTGCGTGCGCGCCCAGTCCGCGATGCGCGGGTCGACCGGCTTGATCCATCTCGCGTTGACGACGGCGCAGGACACGCCCTGCATCTCCAGGCGCTCCGCAGCCTCAACCGCAACCTCGACCATCCGGCCGACGGCGAAGATGACCGCGTCGTCGCCCTTCCGGAGCTCTTCCCAACGTCCGACAGGCAGCGGCTCCACAGGCAGGTCCGGGGTGGACGGAACCGGGCCCTTGGGATAGCGGATCGCGATGGGTCCGTCGGTCGCGAGCGCGGTTTCGAGCAGGGCGCAGAGTTCGGTGGCGTCCTTCGGGGCGGCGACCTTGAGGTTCGGGATCAGCCGCAGGTAAGAGAGGTCGAAGATCCCGTGATGCGATGCGCCGTCGGGACCGGTGACCCCCGCGCGGTCGATGATGAACACCACTGGAAGCTTGTGCATGGCCACGTCCATGATCGTCTGGTCGAACGCGCGGGCGAGGAAGGTGGAGTAGATGCAGACCACCGGGTGCATACCGGCCAGCGCGAGGCCGGCCGAAAACGTCACCGCGTGCTGCTCGCAGATCCCGACGTCGAAGAACCGGTCAGGAAACTCCTTGGCGAAGTTCAGCAGCCCGGTTGACGACGCCATCGCCGCCGTGATCGCGCACACCTCCGGTCGCCGCGCCGCGGCGCTCATCAGCGCCTCGCCGAAGACGTCGGTGTAGGTCACTTCGGTCGACCGGGGCCGGCCCGTCAGCGGGTCGAAGGCGCTGACTCCGTGGAGCTTGTCGATCTCGTCCTCCACGGCGGGGCCATAGCCGTGCCCCTTCTCGGTCACGACGTGCACGACCACAGGCTCGCGCAGCTTCTTGGCGCGGGTGAGGACCTCCTCGATCGCCGATTCGTCGTGGCCGTCGACCAGGCCGGCGTATTTGATGCCGAGGCTCTCGAACATCGTCGAGGGCTGCAACAGCTGCTTCAGACCCTCCTTGACGCGATACGCCGCCTGGTCAGCGGTCGCACCCACGAGCGGGAGGTCGCGCAGCAGGCGCGAGATGTCGTCCTTGATCCGCTCGTACCGCGGGTCGACGCGCAGCTGGGAGAGGTGCCGCGCCAGGCCCCCGACTGTCGGCGCGTAGGAGCGGCCGTTGTCGTTGATCACGATGATCAGGTTCGGCGGCTGCAGGTGGGCGATCTGGTTGAGCGCCTCGTAGGCCATGCCTCCGGTAAGCGCGCCGTCGCCGATCACAGCGACCACAAAGCCCGGCTGCCTCTTGCGCAGCCGCGCCTCGGCGATGCCGAGCGCGTAGCTCAACGAGGTCGAGGCGTGGCTGTTCTCGACGAGGTCGTGTTCCGACTCCTTGCGTGACGGATAGCCGGACAGTCCCCCCGCCTGGCGAAGCTGAGCGAACTGTGCCGCGCGGCCGGTGACCAGCTTGTGCACGTACGCCTGGTGGCCGGTGTCCCACACGATCGCGTCGGTCGGGCTGTCGAAGACGCGGTGCAGGGCGAACGTCAGCTCGACCACGCCGAGGTTCGGTGAGAGGTGGCCGCCCGTCTTCGATGTCTGCTCGACGAGGAAGGCCCGCACCTCGGCGGCGAGCTGGGTCAGCCGGACCTGATCGAGCGCTTTGAGGTCGGCGGGCGTTCGAATGGTCTCGAGGATCGCCACCTCAGCTCCTAACGCTCGAGGCCCGCCATGAGTTCCGCCAGCTCGATGCACAGCCGCGTGCCTGCACCGCTCGGGCCCCGCAGAACGGTGGTCAGCTCGAGGTTTGTGTTCCAGGCCGAGGCCGCGATGTCGATGTGAGCCCACGGCTTGCCGCCCGCGAACTCGGCGATGAACATGCCGCCCATGATCGTGCCCGCCTCGCCGTACTCGGCGTTGCGCAGGTCGGCGATCTGGCTGCGCAGCAAGATGCGATAGTCGGCGTAGATCGGCAGCCTCCACACGCGGTCGCCGGCCTCGCGGGAGGCCTGGTCGACCAGCGACCAGAAGGCGTCGTCGTTGCTTACCGCCGCGCTCGCCGCGTGGCCGATCGCAATGGTCGCCGCGCCGGTGAGCGTCGCCAGGTCGATCAGGTGGGTCGCGCCGTTGCGCAGCGCATGAGTCAGCGCGTCGGCGAGGACGAGGCGTCCCTCGGCGTCGGTGTTCACGACCTCGACCGTTTTGCCATCTGCGCTCACCATCACGTCGCCCGGATGTTGCGCGGTTGGACCGGGCATGTTCTCGGCCGCCGCAACCACCGCCATCACGTCGAGCGGCAGCTTGCGCGAGGCGATCACGTCGATGGCCGAAAGCACGGCGGCCGCTCCCGACATGTCGTCTTTCATCTGGCTCATGTGGTCGGGCTGTTTGAGCGAGATTCCGCCCGCGTCGAACGTGATGCCCTTGCCGACGATCGCGAGCGCCTTGTCGCTTGCGCCGCCGTCCTGGTGGTTGCCGTGGTAACGGACCCTGATCAGCCGCGGAGGCTTGGCCGACCCAGCGCCGACGCCGAGCAGCAGGTTGTAGCCGCCCTGCTTCAGCTCCGCGGGTCCGAGGACCTCGATCTCCATGTTGTGGCGCTTTGCGATGCGCGTGGCCTCCTGGGCCAGAGCGTCGGGTGTCAATTCATTGGGAGGGGCGTTCTGCCACTCGCGGGCACGGTTGGTGGCCTCGCCGTTCTCCTGCGCGGCGACGACCTCGCGCTCGCGACCGGTGCCGAAGCCGGCCAGGACGATCTCGTCGATCTCGCGACGCTCGGGCACCGCGCCGGTCTGCCTCGAGCGACGCTCGAACGTGCCCATGACCGCGCCCTCGACCACCGCCTTCAGGCTGTCCATGCCGAGCGGTTCGGTGCGCAGTATCGCCATGCGCTTGTACCCCCACGTGCGCGATGCCCGGACGAGCTCGTGGTGGGCGGAGCGCAGCCGCTGCCCGTCGAGGTCGTGCAGCCCGCCAAGTCCGTAGAGGATCACCCGTCGAGGGGTGATCTTGCCCTGGGACGGGATCGGGAGGACCTCGTGGATCCGGCCTCGGAACTCCCCGTTGACCACCATCTCGTTCAGGACGCCGCCCAGCAGCTGGTCGAGCTCGAGAGCGGCCCCGGCGAGGCGCTGGCCGGTGACGATGGGGACCGCCAGGGCGTCGACGTTCAGCTCGGCGGGCCCCGCCGAGACCAGGGTGATCTTCACGGCTTGTGTTAAGCGTAGTTGTCAGGACCGGGGACAAGCCCGTTATGGCGCGGCATCGGCGAAGCCCCGGTCGCCTCCCCTCCCGGATAGTCCGGACTAACCGGACTTTTCGGCGACGCGAGAACCCCGGATCGTCGGGACTATCCGAGGTCGGGTCGGTTGTCAGGCGAGGTGCTCGGCCACCAGCTCCAGGACGTGCGCGATGCGCAGCTTCATCCCTCGCTTTCGCGCCGCGGCGGCGATGTGCATCAGGCAGCCCGGGTTGTCCGAGGCGACCACCTCGCAGCCGGTCTTCGCGATGGCGCTGAGCTTCCACTCCGCCAGCCGCTCCGCGACGCGCGGCCATTCGAGGCTGAACGTCCCGCCGAATCCGCAGCAGTTGGCGATGTCCGGCAGGTCGACCACCTCGTAGCCGGCGAGCTCGAGGACGCGCCGTGGCTCGCTCTTGAGACCGAGCTGGCGGAGGGTCTGGCACGAATCGTGGTATGCGATCTTCAGGCTCATCCGCGCCGGGTCGACCAGCTCCGGCTGCGACTGCAACAGCTCGAGCATGAAGCGCGTCGAATCCCTCATCCGGGACCGCAGGCCCTCGTCGGGCACGGCGCCCCAATCGGGCGCGTCGATCGTGAAGGCGCCGAAGCACGACGCGGAGGGGGTCACGATCAGACCCTTGGAATCTCGAAGGACAGCTGCAAGCTCGCTCGAGAGCTCGGCGCCCGCCTCGAAGTCGCCGGCATTGGCCGCGATCAGGCCGCAGCACCACTGCGCCTTGGGAAATCCAACCTGGAAGCCCGCGGCGCTCGCGATGCGCTCCAGGGCGACGGCGGATTGCGGCCACGCGCGATCGGCCAGGCAGGAGGCGAAGATCGTCAGAGGTTCGCCGTCGACCCGGCTGGGCTGCACGCGGTCCCGGTAGGGCGTCTGGGCCAGGCGCGGCGTCCCGGGCACCAGGCCGGTGAACGGCGCCGTCGTGCGCAGCACCCGGTCGGCCAGCTTCGGGCGCTTCCACAGTCCGACCACTGATTTCTTGCGGAGTGATTTGCGGCCCGCGCGCCGGTGCTCGAGGATCTGGCGCGGCAAAGGGATATCGACCGGGCAGATCTCCTGACATGCGTTGCACTGGACGCACAGCGTGTTGGGGAGGTCGGCCGTATCGAGGCCATGGTGGAACGGCGTGAGGACGAGGCCGATCGGCCCGTTGTAGATGTAGCCGAACTGATGGCCGCTGACCGCCATGAACGGCGGGCACGCGTTGGAGCACGCGCCGCACCTGATGCACGTCAACGCGTCGCGAAAGATCGGGTCGTCGAGCATCTTCTCGCGGCCGTTGTCGAGGATCACGCAGTGCATCTCGCGCGGCCCATGCACGCCGATGGTCAGCGACTGCTCGATGTCTGCCGACCGCGACGGACCGGTGATCCAGTTGACGTAGCTCGAGATGATCTGCCCGGTGCCGCTGCGGGGAAGCATGCGCAGCACCGCCACAGCGTCATCCAGCGTCGCCACGAGCTTGTCGATGCCGAACAGCGCGATGTGCACCGGCGGGAGCGTGGTCGTGAGGTCGGCGTTGCCCTCGTTGGTGACGAGGACTATGGTGCCCGTCTCAGCGATGGCCATGTTCGCGCCCGAGATCCCGACGGTCGCGTCGATGAACTTCTGGCGCAGGGACTCGCGTGCGTGGATCTGGATCGCCTCGACCGTCGGCTCGGTGCCGAAGACATTGGCCGCGTCCTCTTTGGTCAGGTGGATTGCGGGGGCGATGAGGTGCGACGGATGCGTGTGCGTGAGCTGGACCATCCGCTCGCCGAGATCGGTCTCCACGACCTCCATGCCGAGACCTTCGAGGTAGTCGTTGAGCCCGATCTCTTCGGTCGCCATCGACTTGCTCTTGGTCACGACCATGCGCTTGCCGGCCGGCAGGCCGCTGCCCGCATTCCAGCACAGCTGCCCGATCATGTCGCGCGCTTCCGCCGCATCTTTGGCGAGATGCACCACGCCTCCAACCGCGGCCAGACGGTCCGTGAACTGCTCGAGCAGCTCCGGCAGCCGGTCCAGGTTGGCCTTGCGTCGCCGCTTGAGGTCGGCGCGACCCTTTTTGAAATCGAAGCTCTCGAAAGCCGTGTTGCGCCGGCCGCGCAGGCCGGTCATGGCGCCGATCAGCGCCTGCTGAAGCTTGGGATCGTCGAGCGCCTTGTTGACGCGGCGCGAGAAATGCGCCCGACTTTCAGGCACGCGTTTGGGTGGCTTCTCTGATGGCCTCCGCCACAGCGGTCGGTGTCGACACCGGCGCCAAGCATATTGTTCCGACGCACACGACCGCGCGCTGATCGCCCTTCGGGTCGATCACCACGTAGGGGTGCGACGCGCGCGCCGCGGCCGCAAGCTCCGGATTCCCGGTCGTGACCTTGATCGCGTGCGGCAGCCGGTCCAGCGCGCGGGCGAACACGGCGGCCATCAGCCCGTACTGTTGGGGCAGCGCCGCCACCGACTCGAGGGCACGGCGAGCGCGCTCGCGATGAGGCGAGGCCGGATCGGCCTGCAGCGTGTCGAGCTCGATCAAGGCGATCGCCGCGACCGAGTTCTCCGCCAGGGGCTTGATCCGCTCGCCGAGGCGCCCGAGATCGAAATTTTCGTCTGTGCCGGCGTGGTCGAAGTAACCGCCGAGCTCCGAGTCGGCGTACCTCTCTTCCAGGTGGGCGGCCAGGTCGAGCGCGATCTCGAGCCATCTGTCGCCGAAGCCCTCTTGGTACGCGCGAAGCGCCGCCCAGAATGACCACACCTGGTCGCTGAGCTGACCGCCGACTCCTTCGGCGTGGGTCATGCCCTCGCCCTTGCGGTAGGCACGCGCAAATAAAGCGTCGAGCAACTTGCGCCCAGCCCCATCCCCCGGCTTCGCCGGGTACTTCTCCATGAATGGGGAAGACATCGCGAGCGACGCGTTCCAGGACGTGTACACGCGACGGTCGACGTAAGGCGGCGTGGCATGTGCCCGCTCCTCCGCATCGAGCGAGTAGTAGTGCTCGTCGGCGTCCTGGCTGCCCGCGTAAAGACCTGTGTTCGGGTCGCGCAGCACGCGGTCGAGATAGCCGATGGTCTTGTCGAGCGCCTCGGTCATGCCGGCGAGCGCCAGCGCCTCGACCAGGCCCGCGTGGTCCTCGAGCATCTTCTCGAAGTGCGGGACGCTCCAGTCCTGCGTCGTCGAGTAGCGGAAGAAGCCGCCCTCGACGTGGTCGTAGGTCCCGCCGCCGGCCATCTTCTCGAGCGTGTGAAACGCCATGCGCCGCAGCTCCTCGTCCTGGCGAATGACCGACTGCTCGAGAAGCAGCAGCAGGGCATCTGTCTGCGGAAACTTCGGCGCGCCGCCGAACCCTCCGTACTCCTCGTCGTACGCCGACCTGACCGCGTCGAGAATGAAATCGACCACGCCCGGCTCGAGCCGGCCCGCGCTTCGCGCCACGCCGGAGGCGGCTCGCTTTCGCGCCTCGAGCACGCGGCTCGCGATCTCCGGTTGGTTGGCCCGGTAGTAGTCGGCGATGCGCAGCAGCGCGCTCGCCATCTGATCGGGCGGCATGTATGTGCCGCCGGTGAGGATGTCGCCGGCCGAGGTGAGGAACGCGGTCGTCGGCCAGCCGCCCATGTTGTAGCGCTGGTTGATGTCTGGCCGGACGTCGTTGTCGACGCGTACCGGCACGTACTCGCGGTTGATCAGGTCGATCACCGAGGAGTGCGAGTACGTGGTCTCGTCCATCACGTGGCACCAGTGGCACCACACCGCGGAAATGGAAAGGAGGATGGGCCGGCCGGTTGTGCGGGCCTCTTCAAAAGCCCCCGGCGCCCACGGGTGCCAGTTGATCTCCGCGGCCCGGTTCGGCCGCGGCGAAAAGTGGAACTCGGCCGCGGCCTCAGCCATCGGGACAAGGTTACGATGAGGCCGTGATCTCAACTAGCGCTGTCGACGCGTACATCGAGAAGAATTCGCGCCGCTTCGTCGACGAGCTCAAAGAGCTCTGCTCATTCCCCAGCATCTCGAACCACGGGCTCGAAGCGGTCCAGCCGGCCCGCGACTGGCTTGCCGGCAGGCTGGCAAGGTTCACCGACCGGGTCGAGACCCTCGAGGCAGGTGGCATGCCCGCGCTGTACGCGGAGGTCCCAGGCGCCGGGCGGCGCAAGCTCCTTCTCTACGAGCACTACGACGTGCAGCCGGTCGATCCGCTCGACCTGTGGAAGTCGCCGCCTTTCGAACCGACGGAGGAAGACGGGCGCATCGTCGCGCGCGGCGTCGCCGACGACAAGGCCGACGTGATGGCGCGGATCCATGCGGTGGAGACGTTGAAGCAGCTCGGCGAGATGCCCGTGACTCTTCGGTTCCTGATCGAGGGCGAGGAGGAGATCGGCTCCAAGACATTCGAGAAGATCGCGCATGACCACGCGGCCAAGCTGCGCGCCGACGGCTGCCTCTGGGAGTCAGGCGCGTCCTTTGATGACGCGGGCCGCCCGACTCTGCAGTTCGGTTGCCGCGGCCTCCTGTACGTAAACCTGCGCGTCAAGCAGCTCGACTTCGACCAGCACTCGGGCTTTGCGTCCATCTATCCGTCCGCCGCGATGTACCTGGTCGGGGCGCTCGCGAGCCTGCGCGACCAGCACATGAACATCAAGATCGACGGTTTCTACGACAAGGTCGTCCAGCCGACCGAGGGGGACCGCCGGATGATGGCCGGCATCGACCCCGAGATCGAGAAGCGGCGCAAGCTCGTCGGCTTCGACAAGCTGGTGCGCGACCCGAAGCCGGACCAGGTGATCGAGCAGATGCTGTTTCTGCCCACCTGCAACATCGCCGGCATCACGACCGGTTACCAGGGTCCAGGGTCGAAAACGGTGCTGCCCGCGGAGGCCACCGCCAAGCTCGACTTCCGCCTGATCCCGAACCAGGACCCCGACGACGTGCTGGACAAGCTGCGCAAGCACCTGGACAGGCACGGTTTCGAGAAGGTCGAGATCCTGGCCGGCGAGGGCGAGAAGCCGGCGCGCTCCGACCCGAGCTCGGCGGTGGCGAGGTCGGTGATCGAGTCGGTCCGGGAGATGTACGGTGAGCCGGTCATGTGGCCGTTCATGCCGGCGACCGGTCCCATGCACCCGGTCGTCGCGGACCTGGGCATCCCGACGGTCTTGCCGGTCGGGGTTGGGCGTCCGGACAACCGCATCCACGCCCCTAACGAGAACATCAGGGCCGCGGACTACGTCAACACGGTGCGCCTGATGTGCCGGGTCTGGGAGCGGTTCGGAGCCGGCTGATGGACAAGCTCACCGACAAGCTGTTCACGGTCAAGTACAACGAGGACACCGGCAAGCCGCACATCGAGATCACCGACCAGAACGTCTGCCTGTCCGAATGCACGGGCAAGTACTGCACCCACTTCTGCCCGGCGGGCGTGTACGAGTGGAACCAGGAGCAGAAGAAGACGCTCGTCAGCTTCGGGAACTGCATCGAGTGCGGTGCCTGCTCGATCGGCTGCCCGTTCGACAACATCTCCTGCCGCGCCCCGCGGGGCGGGTACGGCGTCCGGTATCAGCTCGGATAGGTGACATTTCGGATCGTCCGGACTATCCGGGGATCCGGCCGGCGCTACATCCACTCTGTCCGGAATCCGGAGGAATACGGCTCCGGGTGGGAATACTTCTTAGTGAGGCTGTGAGCGACTACGACGTGATCATCGTGGGGGGCGGCCCAGCTGGGCTGGCGGCGGCCCTCTACACGGCCAGGATGAACCTGAAGACCGCGGTGCTCGACCGCGGGCCGCTGGGCGGCCAGCTGCTGAATACCGAGCTGGTCGAGGACTACCCCGGCTTCGACTCGATCCTTGGCTCGGAGCTCGCCATGAAGATGGGCGAGCACGCCAGGAAGTTCGGGGTCGAGGTCCGCGACTTCGAGCCGGTGAAGGAGATCGACGTCGAGGACGGCGCCAAGGTGGTGCGCCTGGAGTCCGGCGAGGAGCTGCGGGCGCCTGCTCTGATCATGGCCGCCGGCGGCCTGCCGCGCTACCTACAGGTCCCAGGCGAGAAGGAGCTGTGGGGCCGGGGCGTCAGCTACTGCGCCGTCTGCGACGGCGCGTTCTTCAAGGGCCAGGAGCTGGCGGTCATCGGCGGGGGAGACGCCGCCGTCGAGGAAGGCGATTTCCTGACCCGCTACGCGTCGAAGGTCTACATCCTCCACCGGCGCAGCGAGCTGCGCGCCCAGCCGATCCTTATCGAGCGCGCCCGCCAGAACAAGAAGATCGAGTTCATCTTCGACGCACAGGTCAAGGAGATCGCGGGTGACGCGAAGGTCCAGGCGATTCGCTACGAGCAGCACGGGCAGCTGAAGGAGCTGAAGGTCGGCGGGGTGTTCATCTTCGTCGGCTTCGTGCCGAACTCATCGCTGTTGAAGGTCCACGTCGACCACGACCAGGGCGGCTATATCGTGACCGACCGCAACATGCAGACCTCGGTGGACGGGATCTGGGCGGTGGGCGACGTGCGCGCGCAGCTGACCAAGCAGATCGCAACTGCGGTCGGCGACGGGACGACGGCGGCCGTGGCCGCGGCGCAGTACATCACCTCGCTCAAGGACGCGGCGCGGGCCTGATTCGGCCTAGGTCGGCGGGGGCCCCACGTCCACGCGGAGCTGGAACGTGTAGCGGCCGTCGGCGGACGTCGCATCGATGCGGGACGCGCCTGCCTCGTGGGCGCCGAACCGCGCGATGGGCCTGTCGCCTCCCGCCGGCGCGGCATCCAGCGACAGGACGCTTGGATTGCTCGTCTTGAACTGGACGCCCGCCCACTCCGACTGCGGCCAGCCGGACAGATCGACGGTCAGGTCTCCGTTCACTACGACATATGACTCGCTGCCATCGTCGGCGACGGTGGCCGTCACGTGCGCGTACTGCGTGGGGCTCGGGTTGACGTTGTTCTTCGACTCGACGCCTGGGATCACGACGTCGATCGCGATCGCCAGGCCGATCATCGCCGCGATGTAAGCGCCCCAGGTCAGATTGCGAGTAGCCGTGACCGAGCTCGAGAAGCCGGGCACGCGCAGCGCCATGCTGCGGAAGTTGAAGATGATGCCGGCCCCAAGCACGATTCCTGCGAGCACCAGCACATCGGCCGCCATCCCCAACATGTATGGCAGGGTGCCCGGCGACCGGGCCGCGCCCGACGACAGGAACATGGGCAGGATGAAGAGGCCGAACAGACCCATCATCCCGTAGCGGAACGCGAAGTACAGAAGGAAGAGCCCCATCAGGCCGCTCAGCGCGCGGGGCATCGCGACGGTTCGAAGCTGCATGACGCCTCTCTCGGCCAGGTCCAGCTCGCCGAGAGAGGGCGCCGGCTCGCCTCGCATCAAGGTTGCGGCAGCGCGCTTGATCTCTGAGCGCGGCGGCGATCCGGGCGGGCTGCCCGTCGTCTCCACCTTGCCCGCGGCCGAGTCGACCGTCCATACGGCGGCCGGAACCGTGGCTCCGTTCACTGTTCCCGCGGGGGTGAGCTGGTTGCCGGGCGCGACGTGCACCACGACGACGCCCGGTCGCACCTTGCGCTGGATCGCGTTGGGCCGCCAGTTCTGTTCCGCCCAGGACGCGGCCGCCATCGCAGCGGAGTGGGGGTTCTGGCCCGGCCCGGAGAAAAGAAGGAAGGAAGGCGTGGCGCCCTGTTGCCGGTACGCGATGCGGGTCGCGTTGGCCGCAAACGACTGGAAGCGGGCGTCACTCTGCGCGGCCAGGCGGTAGCGGCTGCGCGGAAGGATGCGGACGAGGGCGGTGCGGGCGAGGTCTTCGGCGCTGAAGGGCAAGGCGCGCAGATGATAGGTCGCCTGTCGCTGAATGAGCCGGGTTTAGCGGCTTACCAACCCATCCAGCGAGGCGGAATGCAGCCGAGGTCGGGCCGGCAGTCGGCGCGGAGCCGGGCGTGGTAAGCGGCCTGGTCCGCCTCGAGCTTGTTGAATACGTGCGGGTCGTCCCAGAACTTGAACAGCGCGTCGCATGTGGCCTGCTGCTGCGCCTGGTGATTCAGGTCGGCGATGTCCTGGTGCGCGATCGCTACGTGGGCCGATTCGTGCGTGTAGATGACCTTCGCCAGGGCGTTCCACCTCTCGACCAGCGAGGTCTGGACCGTGCCATCGGCCGGGGGCGACCACTTCGGCAAGACCACCATCTCGCGAAACGCGACCGTCGTCGTGCTGGGGGAATTGCAGGAGATCGTGTTTTCGACCAGCGCACCGCCCTCGAGTCCCCAGGCCACGCCATTTGGGTTGGCCGGGTCGGTCGCGCACGGCGGGTACTTCTTGCAGAGGTCAGACGTGTCGAGGCTGTGGATGAGCTGCTGCTGGGTCGAACCCGTCACGTCGAAGAACTTGGTGTCTGTGTCGGCGATCGGCGGCGGCAGATAGATCGCGGGAGCGCCGTACCAGCGGTCCTTCAGGTCCTGGATCTGCGCCTGCAGCCGGCTCACGACACTCTGGTTCGCCTGCTCCGATTGGTAGAGCAGCAGGGTCACCACCAGCAGCGACATCAGGCCGACCGCTAGGGGACCGGCGAGGCGAGGGCCGCCCGATCGCCTAGGGGGCGGGATCATGGGCGGCGGGGGTTTGTAGGGCCTGCTTCAGTCATCGCCGGATCGCGGCCCCAGATCATGAAACCAACCGCCAGGACGACGGCGAGTGCCAGCGGGCCGTAATCAAGGACCGGGCCCGAGCTGAACGCCAGACGGACCACCGCGGAACCGAGGATGAAGATTCCGCCAAGCACCAGCATGATTCGGAAGCGTCGGGCGACGAACCTGAGCTGGAGGCGAAAGCCGCCAGGTCGAACGGAAAGCAGGGTCACGGTCAGGACGACGAGGACGACCAGGCCCAGCAAGAAGCCGCGCAATCAGTAGCCCTCGACGACCACGTTGCGCAGCGGCTCGCCGCGCGAGAACCTGCCGACCTGCTCCGCGACGAGCCGCCACGATCGGTCCAGCCGTTTGCGAACCCAGCCGCCTATGTGCGGCGTGATCAGCACGTCGGGGGCGGACCACAGTGGATGTCCATGGGGGAGCGGTTCCGGGTCGGTCACGTCCAGCGCGGCACGGATGCGCCGCGCCTGAAGCGCGGCCACCAGTGCGGAGGTGTCCACGATGGGTCCGCGCGCGGCGTTCATCAGCAGCGCTCCGAGACGCATCCGTGCGAGCAAGGTGCCATCGACGAAGCCGCGGGTCGCGTCCGTCAGTGGCAGCAGGACGACGACCATGTCCGCTTCAGGCAGGAGGGCGGGCAGCTCGCTCACCGCAGACACGCCCTCCCGCGCGTGCAGCGCGACGCGAAGGAATCGCGCGCCAAACGGAGCCAGACGCGCCTCGACCGCGCGGCCGATCGATCCGTAACCCAGGATCAGGACCGTCGCGCCCTCGAGGTCGTCGCCTTCCGCCGGCTGCCCGTCGGGCCATCGGGCGTCGCGCTGCGCCGCGACGTGTTGTGGCAGGTTGCGAATGCTGGCCAGGATTGCCATGACGACCCATTCTGCAACCGAGACGTCGTGCACTCCCGACGCGTCGCACAAAGTGATCCCGGTCGGAATGCGGTCCACGAGACGATCGACTCCGGCTGAGAGGGTTTGGATGACGCGAAGGCCTTCGAGCCGCGGGATCAATTCAACGACGCGATCGGTGTCGAAGGCGGCGATGAGGAAGTCACCGTGTCCGAGTCGCTCGGGCAACGGTCCTTCGTCCGGGATCTCGTGAGCGACTGCCTCGGGAGGAAGAAGCGCACGGTGCTCCGGCTGGGTGCGCTGGGGAATCCAGACGTCGACACTCATGGCGGCCCACAGATCGTATCGGCGCGAGTGGAGCCGGGTCGGCTCCTACTGGACTACGTCGATCCAGACCAGGCCCGGCGGCAGCGTCACCGCCTGGCCGTTGTCGAGGGTGAAGTTCAGCGGCCCGTGGCTGTCGGTCGACGACCAGGTCCCGCCGAACTGCTGACCTTTGTAGTAGACGTCGATCCGCCCGCTGGTGTCGAGGTCGTAGTCGTGGATGTGCGCGCCATGGCCGTCGCCCACGTTGAGCAGGTATTCCTTCGTGTGCAGCGTGATCACCATCTCGATGTGCAGCGGCTGCCTGAGGCTCGCGTCCTGGTAGAGGTGGCCGTCCTCGGTCTTTGTGTAGGTGCCGGTCGACGCGTCATATGAATAGGTCGAGTAGTGCTCGTCGACGTTCGTGCTGCCGACGGCCGTACCACCGGTGAGCGTCGGCCGCGTCTTCGGGAAATGCCACGTCTGGATGTTGAAGAGCTGCTCTGCCGCAAGAACGCGGTCACCGTTGATCATCAGGTTGTCCGGCGCGTCACGCGACCCGGTCCGGTACTGGTATCCGACCTGGTCGAAGAACTGCGGCGTCGGGTCCGACGCGGCGCGGGACGCGGTGGCCTGTGACTCGCCCGACTGGAACAGCAGACCTCGATAGTGCCGCCCGAGCTTCAGGGAGATGAAGCGTGCGGACCGCGTCGGGCCGATCACGTCCGGCGCCTGCTGGAAGATCGCCGTGAGGCGCGTGATGCCTCCTTCGGCCAGGTATTCGTAGATGACGTCGGCCGCCTGCAGCCCGTTCTGGTCGCGCGCGAATTCGTCATTGGGGATCTGGATCAGCGCCGGATAGTTGAGCCCGATGGTGTGCTCGCGGTCGTGCCAGAAGATCCCGGTCTTCAGTGTGAACGCCGAGGCGACGAGGTGGCCGGTCTGGTCGCGGCCTCCGGGCGCGATCTGGACGTTGACCGGCCCCGACCCAATGCCTGACGTGGCGAACGTTGCGCTCTTGTAGTCGGCGGCCCATTTGAGGTTTGCGATCTGAGTTCCGATCGTCACCTTGATCGTCACCGGTTCCATCGCATCGTTGAACGTCAGCTTCATCGTCGCGCCCGGGTCGATCTCCATCCCGTCCTTGAGCGGGCTGCCGTCTCCCGCGGTAATCGCGGTGACCCGCGGGATGATCACGGTGGTGAAGGTCCACTGATCCGCGCCAGGGTGGTGATGGCCGGCGTCGTAGATCGGCTTGAGGCTCACCGTGTACCTGGTCAGCTCCGTGAGCGGCTTGGTCGGGGTCCACGCATACTCGGTCCGCCCTGACACTGACGTGATCGCGCCGTCGGTCGTGGGAGTGATCGAGAACGCGGCCTTGATCGTGTCGATCGAAACCGAGCGCGAGAACTTGAGGACGAAGCTCCCGTCTGTCGGCACGTCCTTCTGGCCGTCCTTGACGCTTGCCGCGACAGTCGTCGGGAGCGTGTTCTCGTACGCAAGGAACGCGCCGACGCCGACGAGCACGACGAGCACGACCATGCCGGCGGCGACCCAGCCGCGGCGGCCGAAGCGCTTACGGCGGCGTTGCGGCCGCTTCAGTGATGGGGCTGCGGGAGGCGCAGGCTCGAGTTCGGGGAGCGACGTGGATATCGACAACGGGCCGGCGAAAATTATGCCATCAACGGCTGTCGACTGTCCCGAGGCGCCGGAGCATCGAAAAGCTGTAGAGACCCGTCGCGTGGCCGCTCTCGAAAGCGATCTGCAGCGCGTACTGCCCGACGAGAGTTACGTCCTGCAGGCGCAGCTCCGAATCGCTCAGCGTTTTCACACGTGACAACCTGCCCGGCGATCCCGCCTCGCCGCGACACTCGGCGCACGGGCATGCCCATCGAAGCTGCTCTCCCGTGTACGTGGAGCGCGCGCCGTCTTCCCATGCGATCTCCATCACCTGGCGCGCGCGGTCGACGTCGATGTTGGTGGGAAACGGATCCGGGTCTTGCGTCGAGGTCCCCTAATGCACGTTGATGACGGGCAGCTGGCGAAACGATTGGATCGACGTGCGCGCGGCCACCTGCGAGGCGATCTCGACGAAGGCTTTGGCGCCGGCCGATTCGGGCCGCGAGATGACGACGGGCGTTCCGCTGTCCGCGTCTTCGCGGATCCCTTCCTCGAGCGGGATCGCGCCGAGGAATGGAACGCCGAGTCGCTTCGCCGCGGCCTCCGCGCCACCGTGGCTGAAGATCTCGTGCCGGTGTCCACATTCGGGGCACACGTACCAGCTCATGTTCTCGATGAGCCCGAGCGGCGTGACGTTGAGCTTGCGGAACATCTGAAGCGCCTTGATCGCAATGTCGGTTGCGACATCCTGCGGAGTGCAGACGATGGCGACCCCGGTCAAAGGAACCACCTGGGCCAGCGTGAGCGACGCGTCCCCGGTGCCCGGCGGCAGGTCGATCACGAGGTAGTGGAGCCGGCCCCAGTCGACCTGGACCATCATCGCCTCGATCGCCTTGCCGACCATCGGCCCGTGGTAGATCGTCGGCTCGTCGCTCGGGTTGATCTGGCCGAATGACATGACCTTCATGCCGTGAGCCTCGATGGGCAGGAGGCGGCCGTTGGCCTGCTGGGGGACCCTGCGCGAGCCGGTCATCACGGGCACGGACGGTCCGTAAATGTCGGCGTCCAGCAAGCCGACCTCGGCGCCGCTCTTCCGCAGCGCAGCCGCAAGGTTGACCGCGACCGTCGACTTGCCGACCCCGCCCTTGCCTGACGCCACCGCGATCGTCTGCTTGACTCCCGGCAGGATCTCGGAGGGGTTCGGCCGGAGGAAGGCGGGGCGCACGTTGGCCGTCATCCGGACCTCGACGCCCGTCACGCCGGCGATCTCACCGACCGCGTCCTCCGCCTGCGACTTGAAGCGATCGCGCACGGGGCAGGCCGGCGTCGTGAGCTCGAACGTGAAGCTGACCTTGCCCTCGGGGCTGACCTCGAGCTCCTTGATCATGCCGAGGCTGACCACGTCGCGGCCCAGGTCTGGGTCTTTGATGCGGCCGAGCGCCTCGAGCACCTGCTGCGACGAAGGCGTGGCCATTGGCACGGGATGTTACCGGGGCTGCTAAGTTCAATGCGCCATGAAGCAGGTGACGAGCCTCAGCCCCGCGGCTGATCTGGTCGCCTACTACGGGGGCGCGGCGTCTGACGTCTACTTCCAGCGCGCGCAACGGACACTGGCGGGCGCCCGCGTGGATGCGCTCGTCGCGATGGATTTCTTCGCCAGCAGGCCCGGCGTCCTGTGCGGGGTCGCGGAGGCGGTGCGGCTGCTGGGCGAGGTGCTGCACGAAAGCGACGAGGCCTGGGCGGTCGCCGAAGGCTCGACAGTCTCGACCAAGGAGACGGCGCTGCGAATCCGGGCGCCGTACTCGCGATTCGGCGTCTACGAGACCGCGTTGCTCGGCATGCTGTCGAGCTGCTCGGGTTGGGCGACCGCGGCGCGCGAGATCGTGGAGGCGGCAAACGGCAAGCGAGTGATCAGCTTCGGCGCGCGCCATGTGCACCCGCTGATCGGTCCGACGATGGAGTACTCGGCGGTCGTCGGCGGCTGTGCCGGATGCGCCACACCTCTCGGCGCCCAGCTCGCGGGCCTTCAGGGAGCGTCAGGCACGATGCCGCACGCGATGATCCTTCTCTTCGGCGACACGGTGAAAGCTGCGCTCGCCTTCGACCAGCACATGGGCGATGACGTGCTGCGCATCGTGCTGGTGGACACGTTCAAGGACGAGGCGGAGGAATCGCTTCGCGTGGCCGAGGCGCTGGGCAAGCGCCTGCGCGGCGTGCGCCTCGACACGCCAGGGGAACGCGGCGGGGTGACCGTCGACCTGGTCAAAGAGGTCCGCGCCCGGCTCGACCTGGCCGGGTTCGACCACGTCGGCATATTCGTGTCCGGCGGGCTCGATGCCGAGAGGATCCGCCGTTTCGAGGCCGCCGAGTGCCCCATCCATTCCTATGGCGTCGGGATGGCGATCAGCTCCGCGCCGCCGCTCGCCTTCACCGCTGACATCAAGGAGATCGACGGCAAGCCCATGACCAAGCGCGGCCGCATCCCCGGAGCCGCGCCGAACCCGCGCCTGGCGCGCGTGATCTGAGCAGGACAGAACTCTTACACCTGCAGGCCGCATGCCGCGCCTGCCACGTGTGCGCCGACCAGGGGATCATCGCCGAGGCCAACCCCACGTTCTCGGGCGAGTGGGGAGCGCAGTTTTTTCTCGTCGGCCAGGCGCCCGGCCCAGCGGAGAGGCAGACGCGCCGGCCCTTCTCCGGGCGTGCCGGCAAAGAGCTCGACCGCTGGATGCTCCGCGCCGGGTTTCGCGACCCAGAAGAGTTCCGCCGCATCACGTACATCGCGGCGCTGATGCGATGCTTCCCGGGTCGGAACAGGTCCAACACAGGTGACCTGAAGCCGCCGTCCGCGGGCGTCGCCAACTGCGCGCACTGGCTGGACGCGGAATTGAAGCTCCTCAAGCCCAAGGTCCTCATCCCGGTCGGCCAGATGGCGATCTCGCGCTTCCTCGGACCCGGCTCGCTCGAGGACCGCGTCGGCAAGCGCTTCGGCGAGCGACCGGTCATCGTGCCTCTGCCGCATCCGTCGGGCCAGAGCCGCTGGCTGAACGAACCGGCCAATCGCGAGCGATTGAATCGAGCACTTGCATTGATCGCGGACTTGCGCTCGAATACCGCGAGGAGGAAGAAGGAATGAAATATCTGTTGGTCTATTACGGCGGCAGCATGCCGGACACGCCGGCGCAGCAGGCTCGGGTCATGAAGCAGTGGACCACGTGGTTCACCAAGCTCGGCCCGGCGATGGTCGATCCCGGCAACCCGTTTTCCGGCTCGGTCAACAAGATCGACGCCGACGGCTCGGTGGCAAAGGGACCCGTCGGGAAGCGCGCGAGCGGTTACAGCATCATCGAGGCGCCATCCCTGGACAAGGCGACGAAGCTTGCGAAGACGTGTCCGGTCATCAAGGGCGGCGCGCAGATCGCGGTTTACGAAACCTTCAACGTGATGTAGCGATTGCCTGCGTTTTTCGCCCGGCGCGAAGGCGATCGCGTCGTGATCGAGGGGGACGACGCCAGGCATCTCGCCCGCTCGTTACGCGCTCGGCCGGGCGAAGAGATCGAGGTGGTCGACCCGACCGGATTCATGCTCGCCGTCCGGCTCGACCATGTGAGCGTGAGTCGCGTCGACGGCACGGTAATCGGCGAGCGGCCGCATCATCCGGAGCCGCCGTGGCCAGTCACCGTGGCGATCGCGAACCTGCCGGCGCCGGCGCTGGAATCAGCGCTTTCCCGATGCACCGAGGTAGGCGCCTTCGCCTTCATCGTTTTTCAAGCGGAGCGGAGTGTGGCTCGAGGGGTGAAGCTGGAACGCTGGAGCACGATCTGCAGGGAGGGAGCGATGCTGGCCGGCCGGCTGCGAGTGCCCGAGGTCTCCTTCGCCTCTTCGCTCGAAGCTGTGATCAACGCCGAGGAGTTTCCCGTGATGCTCCAGCGCGACGCCCCCCAACGCTTGTGGGACATCGGCGCCCTCGAGCACATCACTTTGCTCGTTGGTCCGGAGGGCGGATGGAGCGAACGCGAGCTAGCCCTGGGTGAGCTCAGCGCGAGCCTAGGTCCGCGCAACATGCGCGCCGACACCGCGGCGCTGGTGGGCCTGGCGATCGCGCTTGCTGCTCGGGGCGACTAGGGCTTCTTCCCGCGCGCGGTCAAGACCTCGCCTCGGATGATCATGGCCGACGTCGTCCCGAAGCCGGCAATGCCGACGCACAGTATCGTCAGGCCGAGCACCAGGACCGGGGCCGCGAGAAAGACTCCGATGAACACGCCGCCGAGCGAGATCAGAAGGGCGGAATAGATCCGGAACCCGGGTTTCGAATTCGCGAATCCGGGCGGCAGCGTGCCGAGGTTTTTCGACGTGACGTGGCGCATCACGAAGTCTGCGGCGCCAGCAACGTTGAACAGCAGCACGATGCCAACCACCGCGAGAAGGACGCCGATTACGAGCACGATCGCCATGATCCCTAGCATTCTGAACGTGTCCGTCACTACGAAGCAGGCGCTGGTGCGGAACTTCTGCATCATCGCCCACATCGACCATGGCAAGTCGACCCTGGCCGATCGGCTGCTCGAGCACACCGGCTCGATCAGCCAGCGCGACATGCAGGACCAGGTCCTCGACACGATGGACCTGGAGCGCGAGCGCGGCATCACGATCAAGCTGCAGGCCGTCCGCATGCGCTACCCGGCGCATGACGGCGAGAGCTACGAGCTGAACCTGATCGACACGCCGGGTCATGTCGACTTCGCGTACGAGGTGTCGCGTTCGCTGGCCGCTTGCGAGGGCGCGATCCTGGTCGTCGACGCGGCGCAGGGCATCGAGGCGCAGACGCTCGCCAACCTCTACCAGGCGGTCGAGGCCGGCCTGACCATCGTGCCGGTCGTGAACAAGATCGACCTGGACGCGGCGCAGCCGGAGATGGTCGCGGAAGAGATCTCCGACGTCACCGGCATCCCGCGCGAGCAGGTGATCTTCGCCTCGGCCAAGCTCGGCATCGGCACCGAAGACATCCTCGAGGCTGTTGTCACGCGGGTCCCGCCCCCGCGCGGCGATCCGTCAAAGCCTCTGCGCGCACTGATCTTCGACTCGCATTACGACGCGTATCGCGGCGTCATCACGTACGTCCGCGTCGTGGACGGCGAGATCATCCCGCGCACCAAGATCCGGATGATGAACACCGACAAGGTCCACGACGTGGACGAGGTTGGCTGGTTCTCTCCGCGACCGCGTCCGGCGGACAAGCTGACGGCGGGCGAGGTCGGCTATGTGACCGCGGCGATCAAGAACGTGGTCGACGCACGAGTCGGCGACACCGTCACCACCGCCGAGCACGGCGCCACGACGCCGCTGCCCGGCTACCGGCAGGTGAAGCCGATGGTGTTCGCCGGCCTGTTCCCGACGGACTCCGACCAGTTCGCCGACCTGAAAGAGGCGCTGGAGAAGCTGCAGCTCAACGACGGCGCCCTCTCGTTCGAGCCTGAGAACTCGGCAGCCCTCGGGTTTGGTTTTCGCTGCGGCTTCCTCGGCCTGCTCCATCTCGAGATCGTCCAGGAGCGCCTCGAGCGAGAGTTCGAGCTCGAGCTGATCACGACGGCGCCGACCGTCGAGTACAGGGTCAAGTTGAAGCGCGGCGAAATCATGGAAGTCGACAACCCGGCGCTGCTGCCGGATCCGACCCTGATCGAATCGATCTCCGAGCCGTACGTGAAGCTGTCCATCATCGCGCCGTCCACCTATGTCGGGGCGATGATGGAGCTCTGCCAGGAGCGGCGTGGCTCCTTCAAACACCTCGAGCACCGGCCGGGTGATCGGGTCGTCCTCGAATACGAGATCCCGCTCGGCGAGATCATCCACGACTTCTACGACCAGCTCAAGTCGCGCTCGAAGGGCTACGCGTCGATGGACTACGAGATGATCGGGTTTCGCGAGGCCGACCTGGTCAAGCTGGACGTGCTGGTGGCGGGCGAGCCCGTGGACGCCCTGTCGCTGATCACGCATCGCAGCAAGGCCCAGACGCAGGGCCGCCGCCTGGTGGAGAAGCTGAAGTCCATCATTCCGCGACAGCTGTATGAAGTCCCGATCCAGGCCGCCATTGGCGGTAAGGTGGTCGCTCGCGAGACCGTCTCCGCGATGCGCAAGGACGTGCTCGCGAAGTGCTACGGCGGCGACGTGACGCGGAAACGCAAACTGCTCGAAAAACAGAAGGAAGGCAAGCGGCGCATGAAGCGAGTCGGCTCGGTCGAGATCCCGCAGGAGGCTTTCATGGCGGTGCTGAAGCTTGACTAGAGGCACGCTTGCCCTGGTCGCGGTCGCGCTGGTCGGCGCGTCGTGCGCCCAGCTGACAGGGAGCGGGTTCACCAGCAAGCCGGCGGATGTCTACACCGCGTTTCCGAACCAGGGCGATGTGCGCTCGTTGTTCGGCGATGACAACTGGTGGGTCGGTCCGCCATCCTTCGGCGTGCTGCCGCTCGACGCCGCAACCACGCCTTCCACGGTGAGGTTCACCATCGGGCAGTCGTACGTGCACATGGGCACGGCCGAGCAGCTTTTCGCGCGCTACACGGTCTACGACAAGGTGGCGTCGGCGACCTCCGCGATGTCGGAGTACCAGACCTCGTATGGAACATCGCCGTCGAGCCCGAAGGTCGGCGACCAGGTCCTTTATTACGGGCTCCAGGGCAGCGGCGGCGCACCGTTTGCGAGCCGGACTTTCGTCCGCGTCGGCCAGATCGTGGTCCAGCTCGTGTGGACGCGAAAGGACGTGCAGGCGACGCTCGGCCAGCTGGGCAAGAACGCCGCCAGGTTCATCGCTCGGCTCAAGGACCCGACCAAGCTGCGCGCCAAGGGCGGCTCTGTGGATCCGACGCTGCTCCCTCCGCCTGGCCTGGACATCACCCTGCTCGGGACAACAAAGCTACCCGTCGAGTCTTTCGTGATCATGATCCTCGCGGCCCTGCCCGATCCCATCCTCGCTTTGATGCGCCGGGCCGGTATCAGCGACTTCTCATATGCCGACTACGCGCTGAACAACGACACTCACATGGAGGTCCAGCTGGGCCTTCTCAACTTCCCGACAGCAGCGGACGCGGCGGACTGGGCCAACACGTTCAGTCCCGGAACCCCCGACTCCAACGGCATTGCCGGCGCGTATCTACCGGTCGGAGGCACGCCCGCGGCCGGGGTCTATCACTACGTCTTTTCTTCTGGCCCCTACGGCGCGCTCTTGGTCTGCAGGTCGAGCATCGACGGCGAAGCGGCATCGCGGGAGTGCGAGGATCCGCTCAAGTCGACCGCGCTGGCCTGGAAGCTCTCCCTGGGCGGGCTCCGCTAGAGGCTCGGCCGAAAAGCCCTCGGCGGATCTTCGGCGCCCATGCAGCCCATCTTCGGGCTCAGCTTCTGCGCTGCTCGCTCACGCATCTCTGATGCGCTCGCTGCGCTGCTCGTTGCCTACCGCTGGGTCCCCGTGGCGCAGCCACGGGAGGGCGCCCCTGGATCGCCGAATCTCTCGCCGAGGGTTTTCTGCCGAGCCTCAGGCTCGCGAGACCGGCCGGCTTTTCGGCGTCCTCGCCAGGAACCACTCCCACTCCTTCGCGAGCCCGTCGCGCAGAGAGACGCGAGGCTCCCACCCCAGCCTCTCGCGCGCGACGTTGATCGATGCCCCGGTGTGGCGCGGGTCGCCGAGCGCGGCGGGAAGGTGGCGCCGCCGGGCCTTGATTCCGCTGATCTCCTCCAGCGTGTCCAGCACGCGGTTGACCGTGACCCGGCTGCCGCCGCCGAGGTTGATGACCTGGCCGACGTCGTCCGCCGACGCCGCCTTCACCGTGCCGTCGACCGCGTCGGAGACGAACGTGAACTCGCGGGTCTGCTCGCCGTCGCCGAAGATCTCGATCTCCTGGTTTTCGACCAGCGCCTCCATGAACCTGCAGAACGCCATGTCCGGACGCTGGCGCGGGCCGTAAACGGTGAAGTAGCGGAGCGCGGTCGCCGGGATGCCGAAGTTGCGCAAGTAGACGAAGACGAGGTGCTCGGCCGCGAGCTTTGTCATCCCATAGGGGGACACGGGTCTCGGCAGCGCGCTCTCTTTGGTCGGAAACATCTCAGCGTCGCCGTAGACCGACGAGCTCGACGCAAACACCAGCCTGTCGATCGCGACGTCGCGTAGCGCCTCGAGCAGCCTCTGCGTCGCGACGATGTTGTCGTGCACGTAGCGGTCGAAGTGGTCGCCCCAGCTCGGTCGCACCCCCGGCTGGCCGGCGAGGTGGAAAACGACCTTGACCCCGGCGAGCATTCGCGCCAGCTCGGCGCCGACGAGGTCGGCCTCCGTCAGCTTGAACCTCTCGTTCTCCAGCGCGGCGCGGAGGTTGTGCTGTTTGACCTCGCGGTCGTAATAATCGCTGAAGGTGTCGATTCCGACCACCTCGTGCCCGTCCGCGAGCAGGCGGTCGCACAGGTGCGAGCCGATGAATCCGGCCGCGCCAGTCACGACGACGCGGGTGGGCGAGCTGAGCACCGGACAAGGGTGCCACCCGCCCACCGCGATTTGCAACCTATCGTTGATCCGGTGAATCGATTCGAGTCCTGGCTCACCACAACCGACGCCGGGGTGACCGTCAGGGCGTTTCCGCAGGGCACCCGCACGGCGGTCGACGCGGCGCGGGCTGTCGGCTGCGAGGTCGGGCAGATCGTCAAATCGCTCGTCTTCGTCGCCGGCGGCAGGCCTGTCGTCGCCCTGGTCAGCGGGGCCAACCGGCTCGACGAGCGGCGACTCGCGGCGCTGGCCGGCGAGCCCGTCGTGAAGGCGGATGCGGACACCGCGCGTGAGGCGACGGGCTACGCGATCGGCGGCGTTCCGCCGTTCGGCCACGCCACCGACGTGCCCGTCTACATGGACCGCGACCTGTTCGGCTACGGCGAGGTGTGGGCGGCGGCGGGGAGGCCCGACTCCGTTTTCGAGATTCAACCCGAGCGTTTGCGGGAACTGAGTGACGCGACGGTGGCAGACCTCAAAGCAAGATGAGCAGTCTTTTGATCTTCTGCGGCGAATGCGGCAAGCAGGTGCCCAGCACACAGACCCGGAACGGCCTCTGCGTCGATTGCCAGGTGCGCCGGTCGGTTGCCGACCTGCGCGACGAGCACGCGCGCCTGTGGCGCAAGCGCGAGCGCTACCGCAGCACGAATGCAAACGTGGAGCAGATCGGCCGGCAGATCGCTCGCGTCGAGGACCGCATGGCGCAGCGGATCAAAGAGCTGGTCTCCAACGATCGCGACGCCGCCGGCCACCTGCGGCGCGAGCTGGAGGCGGCGCGCGGCCAGCGCTACACGATCAAGGGTGTCTGAGCTCCGCGCCTTTCGGCACCTTTATGTCCACCTGCCCTTCTGCAAGCACAAGTGCGGCTACTGCGACTTCAACGCCTACGCGGGAATGGACCGCTTGATCCCCGATTACGTCGACGCGCTGGAGCGAGAGCTCGTCTTCGCGCGCGAGCGGTATCCGTTTCAGCAGCTGGAGACCGTCTATCTCGGCGGCGGCACACCGAGCCTGCTGCCCGCCCCGCTGATCGCAAGGCTCCTCCATTTCATCCGCGTCAACTTCAACCTCGCGCCAGACGCCGAAATGACCCTCGAGGCAAACCCTGCGAGCACGGACGTGCCGAAGGTGGAGGCGTGGCTGGAGGGCGGCGTCAATCGCTTGAGCCTCGGTGTCCAGGGATTCGACGCCCGCGCGCTGGCGGTGCTCGAGCGGAAAACCGACGCGGCCCAGGCGACGAAGGCATTCCGCCTCGCGCGGGAGATGGGCGTGTCGAACATCAGCATCGACCTCATCTACGCCGTGCCGTACCAGAGCCTGGAGACGTGGCTGGAGACTCTGCGCCGGGCGATCGCGCTCGAGCCGGACCACATCTCGACCTACTGCCTTTCCTTCGAGGAAGGCACCCTGCTGTTCCGGCGCCGCGCCGAAGGCCGCGTGCCAGAGGTCGAGACCGACCTGCAGTGGGACCAGCTGGACGCGGCCTGCTCTGAGCTCGAGGCGGCCGGCTACCACCGCTACGAGGTCTCCAACTGGGCGCGAGCGGGCGGCTTCGAGTCGCGTCACAACCAGGCGTACTGGCGGTGCCGCCCCGTGTACGGCGCGGGGGCGGGGGCGCATTCCTACGCGACCGATGGCACGTCGGCATGGCGGTGGTGGAACGTCGCGCGGCCGCGCGAGTACATAGCGGCGCCGGCGCCGAAGGCAGACGGGGAAGAGCTCGACGCACGCAAGGCTCTGGCCGAGTCACTGATGCTGGGGCTGCGCACGGCCGCGGGCATGGCAGCCCCCGCAGGCTTCGAGAGCGAGCTCGACCAGCTCCAGAAGGCGGGCCTGGTCCGTCGCGTCGACGGCCGGATCGTGCCCACGCGGCGCGGGCTTGACCTGCACAACCAGATCGCCCTCGCTGTACTCTGAATTGGCACTCTCCCCGGGAGAGTGCTGAAAGGAGATGGAGAACAGAAAACAGGCGATCCTGCGGGCCGTGGTCCACGAGTTCACGACCAGCGCCGTGCCGGTAGGGTCGCAGGCGCTGCAGAGCCGCTACTTCGTGAACCTGTCTTCGGCCACGATCCGGAGCGAGCTGGCCGAGCTGGCGGACCTCGGCTACCTGACCCAGCCGCATACCTCGGCAGGCCGCGTGCCGACCGACTCCGGCTACCGCTACTTCGTGGACTTCCTGATGGACCTCGAGCCGATCCCCGATCGGATCAAGACCTACATCCAGGACGAGCTGCGGGCTGCGCCGGCGGACCTCGAGGGCATGGTGGACAGGGTCGCGATGACGATCGCCGCGGTCACGCAGAACGCGTCGGTCGCCAGCGCGCCCCAGGGTTCGCTTGCCCGGATCAAGCACGTCGACCTGGTCTCGCTCGAGCCCAAGGAGCTCCTGCTCATCCTGCTGCTGGAGGGCAATCTCCTGCGTCAGCAGGTGGTGATCACGAGCGAGCCGGCGACGCAGGCGCAGCTGACCAGGCTCACCTCGAGCCTCAACTCCTCACTCGGGGGCAAGGCCAGCGACGAGGCTCGGCGTCGCTACGAAGAGGCGCCGCTTGGCCTGGAGAAGGAGCTGTTGGGGCGGGTCATCGCGGTGCTCGACCTGTACGAGAAAGGTTCGGAGAGCCTCGTCGTGCACGACGGCGTGCGCAACCTGCTCCGGCATCCCGAGTTTGCCGAATCGTCGCGCCTGACGCAGGTGCTCGAGGTGCTCGAGGAGACGCGTTATCTGACCGTGCTGCTTCGCCAGCTCATCGGCGAGTCCGACCTGCAGATCGTCATCGGCTCCGAAAACAGCTCCAGCCAGCTGCAGGGCTGCACGGTGGTGTTGACGACGTACGGTCCTTCGGACCGGCTCAAGGGCGTGATCGGAGTCATCGGGCCCACGCGCATGGCCTACAGCCAGACGGTAGCCCGCCTCCAGGCAGTGGCCCGCGGTGCAAGCGACAGGATGGCCGAGCTTGGCGTTTAGCACGGGTGCGGCGCGCGGTATCTAGAGTTCGATGACTTCCCGCAAGCATCCGCACGAGGAAGAGGGCGAACCCGCGACCAGCTCGCTCGAGGGCAAAGTCGCTGAGATGGAATCCGCTGCGGCGGAAACCAGGGACAGGTACCTTCGCCTCGCCGCGGACTTCGAAAACTACAAGAAGCGCACGCGCCAGGAGCAGATGGAGACGATCCAGCATGCTTCGGCCGACCTCATCTCGCGGCTTCTGCCGGTCGTCGACGACCTGGAGAAAGTGCTCGAGCACAGGCCGGCGGGCATCGACGAGTCGTGGCTCAAGGGGCTCGAGCTCAGCGTGCGCAAGCTCGAGGAAGTGCTTGGCACCCACGGCCTTCAGCCGATCGAATCGGTTGGTGCTCGCTTCGACCCGAAGCTGCACGAAGCGGTCGGCCATGAGGAGTCGGCCGAGCAGCCCGAGGACACCGTGACCTCCGAGCTGCGCCGCGGTTATCGAATCCGCGACCGTGTCGTGAGGCCCGCGCTGGTCAAGCTGGCCCGCCGCCCCGCCCTCCCTGACAACGACGAATCGAATTAACGACTAAGTGGCGGTCAAACGCGACTACTACAAAGTGCTTGGCGTTGGTCGCCAGGCGTCGGCTGAGGAGCTGAAGCGAGCCTTTCGCAAGATCGCGATGGACTCGCACCCCGACCGCAACCCGGACGACATGGAGGCGCACGCGCGCTTCAAGGAGGCGAGCGAGGCGTACTCCGTCCTTTCGGACCCGGACCGCCGCCGCAGCTACGACATGTTCGGGCACGCCGCGGTCGGCGCCGGCGGACCGGCCGTCGATTTCTCGGACATGCCGTTCGCGGACATCTTCGACACGTTTTTTGGCGGCGGATTCAGCGGCCGGGCGCGCCGCGAGCGCTCCAACCGCGGGGACGACCTGCGCTACGACATGACGATCACGTTCGAGGAGGCGTTCACCGGAGTCGAGAAGCAGGTCGACGTTGCTCGCCCCGCCACCTGCGACCGCTGCTCGGGCAGCGGCGCCGAGCCGGGCTCCGGCCAGGAAACCTGTCCCGGATGCGGCGGTTCGGGCCAGGTTCGCCGCGCCGCCCAGTCGTTTTTCGGCCAGGTCGTCGCAACCGCCACCTGCCCGACGTGCAGAGGCGCCGGCCGCATCCTCAAAAACCCGTGCACCCAGTGCCGCGGCCAGGGCCGGATCCAGAGGACGAAGCGGATGGCGGTCAGGATCCCGGCCGGCGTCGATACCGGGTCACAGATCCGGATCAGCGGGGAGGGTGAGGCCGGCCTCCGCGGCGGCTCCGCCGGCGATCTCTATGTCGTGCTTCGCGTCAAGGCGCACCCCGAGCTCGCCCGCCACGACCAGGACGTGATCTTCGAGCTGCGCGTGAACATGGTCCAGGCGGCCCTGGGCGATCGGATCCAGATCCCCACGCTCGAGGGGCCGGTCGAGATCGCGATCCCCGCCGGCACCCAGAACGGGCAATCGTTCCGGCTCCAGGGCAAGGGCATGCCGGACGTGCGCGGCGGCCGGCGCGGCGATCAGTACGTCGTGGTCCAGGTCGTCATCCCCAAGGACCTCAACCCGGAGCAGAAGTCGCTGCTGCGCAATGTCGGGGGTTTGACCGGCAAGCCGGAGAAGGTGACGAAGGGCTTTTTCGACAAGCTGCGCGAAGCGATCTCGCTGGACTGACCCGGTCTCGCGTTCTTGCGCGCCCTTGGCGCCAATGGAGCTGAATTTCCGCGGTCCACTGGCGCCATTGGATACAGCGGCGCGTTTCCGAACACTGAACGCCTGCTGAGTTTCGCCAAGTTCTGTTTAGACTTCGCTCCGCGTTCGGTGCGTTGTGAAGCCGCGAGAGGAAGGTGGTGGGCCGTTTTGGCGGTCGTCTTGCTGCTCGCGTTTGCCTGCGCGCCACCCAGGAACGTGGTGAGCGCCGTCTCGCCGACCCCGTCCCCTTCGCCCACCCCGACCGCGCCGCTGCAGGCATCGAGCGCTCCGTTCCGCGGGGGCGAGGTGGGGGTTGCATACGCTGCCGTGGCCCTTTCGGCGACCGGCGGACTGGCTCCGTATACGTGGTCGGTCAGCGCAGGCGCGCTCCCCGGCGGGCTGACGCTCGGCCAGGACGGATCTGTCTCAGGCAGCCCGAACGCGCCGGGTCAGTTCACCTTCACGATCCAGGCCGCGGATGCGGGGAACAGCACCGCCGCCCTGCCGGCCGCGATCTCGATCGCCCCGGCCCTGTTTGCCAGCCTGATCCCCGCCTGCGGGCAGTACTGCAAGGTGGAGCTCGGGTGCGTCACGGTCTGCGGACCGTTCGGCCAGCTTGGCGGCGGCGTCTCCCCCTACTCCTACACGCTGACGCAAGGGCCGCTGCCGGCCGGAACGAGCCTGTCCGGACTGTCCCTGGTTGGAACGTTCGGCGGGCTGCCGGGCTATCTGAAGTTCACGGTCCAGGTCACCGACGCGCTGGGCGCCAGCACCACGGTGGCCCCGACCTTCTGGATGTACCCGCACGTAGCCATGGCGAATGGGACGTGCTATTCGACCTTCTATCCGTTCCCATGTTCGACGTCGCTGGCAGTGTCCGGGGGCATTCCCAATACAGGCCTGTCAGTTGCGGTCGCGTCGGCAACTGGCTCAATGTGCCGGCGGAGCGTCACGGGGGCATGGGTCTGTAGTCCAACGTCCAGTGCACCGCCCAACTTCACCGCTACGGTCGGCAGTGGAACCGTCAACGTGTCTGTACCCGGGCAGCCCAACAATCCGTACGAGTATTCCGGGACCGTCACGTTGGCGCTGACAACCCAGGATCCGTGCCAGTCGGGGGCAATGTGCACTGCCGCTGCTGCCGTCCAAGTGACCTTTGCGGGCGGCTAGGGCATAACTTCGCCTCTTGCGGGGTAGTTATCTGGTTCAGTAGCTTTGAAACGTACATAAAAGGATGACAGTGTCCAAAACCATCGATCTCGAACTGACAAGAGCCGAAGTTGAGGTCCTCGAGCTGGAGGCCCGCCTCCGGGTGGTGCCCATGAACGACACCCAGCTCTCCGAGGCGCTCAAGACCGCCCTGGCGGCCAAAAAGGAGCGCCTGGCGAAGCTCCGCACCCTACACGCCACGGCCGGGCGCGCCAGCCGAGGCAAGGACGGCGACGCCGAGAAGGTCAACCCGCTCCACGCGGGACGCCGCCCACCTCTGAAGCGCACGGTCCCCCAGAGGCCCCAGACCAAAGGCGGCAAGTAAACCGGCTCACGTTCGTCCGACCTTCGATTTGAACTCAAGTCCGGGTCCCTACCGTTATCGTTCTGGGAGTTGGCTAAAGAGCTGAGCGCGACCCCGGCGCCAGTCGGAGACCCTTTGTTCGGGGCGGCCTGGGCCGCAGCCGGCACTCCACGCCCGAGGCGGCCGTGGAACCTGCCCCTTGTCAACGCGGTCGCGGTCGCCGCAATCATCGGCGCGGTCGCGTACCGGATCTGGCAGGCACGCCCGCCGGCGGACGTGCTGAGCGAAGAGGTCATCTTGATCGGGATCGGGGTCGTCTTCGCTGCGGTCGCGCTGGCGGTCAAGGCGTCCCCTTTCGGCAACCGCCTGGCCGCCCAGCTGCCGATCATGGTCGTCGCGACCCTGCTTACGACGCTCGTGCTGGGGGTTGCCGGGCGATGGCTGGGCAACGAGCTGCCTCCGCTGGCGGCCGTCAGCTTCGCGACGGTGTTCCTCCATTTCGAGGTCGGGTTCCACTCGCGTCATTTCGGCTACGTCCTGGCAGTGGCGATCGTCGGGCTCGCGTCGCTCTGGATCTACGCCGTGACCCAGCTCATGGTCTCGCTGGACACGGTCGTGATCTGGACCCTGTTGCTGGCGGGGCTGGGCCTGCTCGCTGTGCTCACCAGCCGGGCGGTCGAGCGCGACCTCGGCGTCCAGGTCGAGCGCCAGAGCTCCCTGCTCGCCACGCTGAGCGACATCGGTGAAGGCCTGATGATCACCGAGAACGGTCGCTTCGTCGCCGGCAACGACGCTTACGTCGAGCTCACCGGGTACACGCGAGAGGAGCTTGCCGCGATGCCGTCGATGATCGAGCTGGCCGCGCCTGAGGACCAGGAAGGCTACCGCGCCAATCTCGCGCGACGCATGTCCGGCGGCGAGGCACCGGCTCGCTACCGGTCGACCATGATCACCAAGACGGGCCGTCGGGTGGCGCTCGACGTGGTGATCCACCAGGTCACCACCAGGCGAACCCAGCTGCTGACGCTGGTCACCGACATCAGCGAGAAGCTCCGCGCGGAGGCGGCGGAGCGCGAGAGCGAGACGCGCTTTCGCACCCTGTTCGAGCAGGCTCAGGCCGGCATGGCTTTCACCGGCCTCGACGGGCGCATCACAACGGTCAACCCCGCCTTCTGTGAGCTGATGGGTTACAGCGACTCCGAGCTGCGCACGCTCTCTCTGATGGACATCACCCACCCAGATGACGCCGCGGCGTTGCGCGAAGCGATGCACAGCATGCTCGCCGGCGAGGAGGAGGGTCGCCGGATGGAGAGGCGCTACACGCGCAAGGACGGCGAGCACGTGTCGGTCGACCTGACGATGCGCCTGGTCCGCGACATCGACAACAAGCCCCACTACTTCCAGACCGTTGCGGTCGACATCCGCGACCGCAAGCGCGCTGAGGTCCTGCAGGCCGCGCGTTTCGCAGTGACGCAGGCGCTCGTCACATCGCCTGGATGGGACAAGGCCGCGCCCGGCGTGCTGGAGGGCCTTTGCAGGTCGCTCGACTGGGAGCTCGCCGAGTACTGGGAGGTCGACCCGGAGCGCGAGGCGATGCACTTTGTGACCTCGTGGAAGCGGCCAGGGCGCGACACGTCGGCGTACGAGGCCACTGCTTCGCAGGTGAACTACAGGCGAGGCGAAGGCCTCGCCGGCCGAGTCTGGGAGTCGGGAGCGCCGGTGGTGATGCCCGACCTCGCGGGCGACACGTCAGCGCGCTCCGCCGCAGCGGTCGCCGCGGGCCTGCATGGCATCGTCGGCTTTCCCGTGCGAAGCGGCCGCCGCGTGGTCGCGATGATCTCTCTCCACACCTGGGCGGCGCGCGAGCTGGACGATGGCCTGGTTGCGGTCATGAACGACGTCGGCTCTCAGATCGGCGAGTTCGTCGAGCGCAAGCACGCGGAGGCGGCGCTGCAGGAAAGCGAGAAGCGGATGCGATCGGTGCTCGACAACGTGTCTGACGGCCTCGCCACCATCGACCAGACCGGGATCATCGAATCGGCCAACCCAGCCGTGACGCGGCTGTTCGGCTATTCAGAAGAAGATCTCGTCGGCGAGCAGGCGGCGATCCTCATCGCCACGACGCACCGGAGCGCGTTCGACAACTACCTCCAGCGCCGGCTCAACGTGGACACCCCGGTCAGCGGCGCCCACGAGACCATGGGCAAGCGAAAGAACGGCAGCCTGTTCCCGCTCGAGTTCGTCGTGAGCTCGATGCAGGTAGGTGCGCGTCACCTGTTCATCGCGACGCTGCGCGACATCTCTGAGCGCAAGGCGCACACCGACGCTCTCGAGTACCAGGCCCTGCATGACGCGCTGACCGGGCTACCCAACCGCAGCCTGTTCGGCGACCGCTTGCGGCAAGCGCTGCTCGCAGCCCGGCGCAACCAGAAGATGTTCGGGGTCCTCCTTCTCGACCTCGATCGATTCAAGGACATCAACGACGCGCTCGGTCACGACCGCGGCGACAGCCTGCTGCAGGAGGTGACCGCTCGCCTCCGCGGCGTGCTGCGCGCGACGGACACCATCGCGCGTCTGGGCGGCGACGAGTTCGCCGTGCTCACCACGGACGCCAGGCATCCCGATGACGTGGTGGCCTCGGCGCGCAAGATCCTCGCCTCCCTCGAGGGCCCCTTTGCCATCGCCGACCAGATGGTCGAGACAGGCGCGTCGATCGGCATCGCCATGTACCCCGTGCACGGCGATGACCCGGGCACTCTGCTCCGGCGGGCGGACGTGGCGATGTATGTCGCCAAGCGATCAGGCGGCGGCTACGCGATCTACCAGCCCGAGCAGGAGGCGCAGACGCTTCGCCGCTCGGGGCTCGCCGGAGAGCTTCGACGCGCCATCCCTCAAGGCGAGCTGGTGCTGCACTACCAGCCGCAGGTCACCCTCGCGACGGGTGCAGTGCACACGGTCGAGGCCCTGGTCAGGTGGAACCACCCGCGCGAAGGTCTCATGCCGCCGGACCGATTCATCCCGATGGCCGAGGAGACCGGGATCATCCACCCGCTCACCGCATGGGTCATCGACTCGGCGCTGGCGCAGCTGTGTCGCTGGCTCGAAGAAGGAATCGACGTCGGCGTGTCGCTCAACGTCTCGCCGCGCAACATCGAGGACCACTCGCTCGAGGAGATGGTCGCCCGCGCGCTCGGCAACTTCAAAGTCGACCCGAGCCGCCTTACCCTCGAGATCACGGAGGGCGTGGCCATGGCGGCGGCCGCCGCGAAAGCGCTGCAGAGGTTGCACGAGATCGGCGTGCGGCTCGCGCTCGACGACTTCGGCACGGGCTACTCGTCACTGCTCTACCTCATGAGGCTGCCCGTCAACGAGATCAAGATCGACCGCTCGTTCGTCTCCGCCCTGGGCACGGACGCCGACTCTGGCGCGATCGTGCGTTCCGCCGTCGGTCTGGGTCACAACCTGAGCCTGCGCGTCGTCGCGGAAGGTCTCCAGGACCGGATGGCGGAGGCCGTCTTGATCGAGGCAGGCTGCGACGCCGCCCAGGGTTTCCTCGTCGGCCGGCCGGTCCCGGAGGCCGAGATCACGGTGGTCCTCAGGGAGCAGGCCGCACCGCCGCGGGCCGACCAAGCCGCGCTCTGAAAGCGCTCGTCTTCGGCGCCAACGGTCAGCTCGGCTCCGAGCTGGTTCGCGTGCTGGGGCCCGCAAGCGGTATCGCGCACGGCCATGCATCGATCACCGACGCGACCGCGGTGGAGGAGCTCATCGCGGCGCGCAAGCCCGAGGTCGTGTTCAACTGCGCCGCCTACAACGCGGTCGACCGGGCAGAGGCCGAGCCAGAGGCGGCGTACGCGGTCAATGCCGAGGGCCCGCACAATCTGGCCGTGGCTTGCAGGCGCCATGGCGCGTCGTTGGTCCACTTCTCGTCCAACTTCGTCTTCGACGGCGCGCACGACCAGCCTTACGTGGAAGCCGACGAGCCCTCGCCGCTCTCGGTCTACGCGAGCTCCAAGCTCGAAGGTGAGCGCAAGGTGCTCGAGGTGGGGGCCCACGTGCTGGTGGTGCGGACGGCCGCGGTCTTCGGCGGGCCGCACAGCTTCCCGATCCGGATCCTGGAGCGGGCGCGGTCGGGACAGCCGGTGCGCGTGGTGGCGGACCAGAAGGTCAACCCGACCTACGCGAAAGACCTCGCCGCGGCGGCGCTCGAGCTCGCGGACCAGGGTGCTGCCGGGATCGTCCACGCCGTGGCGGAAGGCTGTGCCGGCTGGGACGGCTTCGCCCGGGCCACGCTGGAGGAGCTCGGCCGCCTCGAGCCCGTGGAATCGGTCGCCAGCTCCGCCTATCCGACCCCGGCGCGTCGGCCGCCCAACGGATGCCTTGCCACCACCCGCTACCGTCCCCTGAGGCCATGGCGCGAGGCCCTGCACCACTGGGTGGCAACCCTTGAAAACCCATGAAAAAGGCTCGGGCCGGGCGATTTCTCGACACCGGCTCCGAGCTTGGCTGCGGGGGGTGAGGTTCTAAATAATGAGGTCGCTGATTCCTTTCTGAAGGCCCGCGCGCACAACTGCGCACCGAAAAGTTTGGCACGAAATCTACGGACGGGCTGATCGATCTTTGCATATTTTCAACGACGAAATGCCTGCGCCACTCTTGGAATCCCAAGCCCTTACGTTGCTGGACGGGACTCCTCTCCGCATATGATGCGTTGCTCCAGCAAACGTCTTGCACAGATTGATCAGTTCGAAGGATGTTGCAGCCCGCCTGGGTGTCAGCCAGGCGACAGTCTCGCGCGCGGTGGCGAAGGGCCTGTTGCGCCCGGCTCTCGTCACGCCGGGCGGCCACAGGCGCTTCAGCCGGGAAGACGTCGAAGCTTTCGCGGCCGGCCTCCTCGACGACCCTGACGGCGCTCGGCTGCTGACGACCGGCGAAGCCGCCCGCCTCCTCGGGGTCAGCCAGCCCACCCTGAACCGCGCCGTGCGCCGCGGCCGGCTGCACGCCACCGTCACGACGCCTGGCGGCCACCGCCGTTTCGACAGCGCCGAGCTGAGCGCAGCGCTCTATTTCGAGGGCACGGCCTGATGGCGTCGGGAGAAGATCCGGGTCGACTGGTGGGGCCGCGGGCTGACCGCGGTCCCGGGCTCACCTCGCTGCTGTGGAGCTTCCTGCTCAACATGGTGCTCATCACGGCCTTCGTGGTGGGCGTCATCCCGATCGTCGCGATCGTCCACGGATTCTCCGACCTCGTCGTGCACTCGAAGATCCGCAGCGGCGCCGACTGGCTCGCCTACGGTTTTGCGTTCACCGGCCTGCTTCTGGGGGCCGTGTTCTTCGCCTATGCGGTCAAGTACTACCTGAGCACGGCGATGGTGCTGCTGACGACTCTGATCGGCGCAGCGCCGCGAAGCGCCGCCGGCAAGACCAACGGGCTCGGCATGGCCCGGATTGGGAACGGCAACGGGTATCACATCGAGCTGGGCTACCACCCGTTCGTCTCCATCCACGTCGCCGCGTACAACGAAAAGCGCGTCATCGAGCGCCTTCTCAACGCGCTCGCCCATCTCGAGTATCCGGAGTACGAGGTCGTTGTCGTCGACGACTCGACCGATGAGTCCGTGCAGATTCTGGAGCGCTGGCGCACCCAGCCGCGTTTCAAGATCCTGCACCGGACGAGCCGGTCCGGCTACAAGGGCGGCGCCCTGCGCGAAGCGCTGAAGGTCATGGACTCGCGCACCGAGTACGTCGTGGTCTTCGACGCCGACTCCGTCCCATTCCCCGACTCGATCGAGCGCCTGCTGCCCCTCTTCTATCGCGTCAGCGACGGGGCTTCGAACAGGCGCTTCGAAGCGGCGTTCGGCCGCATGAATGGGGAAGAGCCGCCCTCCGAACCGGGCCAGGTCAAGCGGCGTACCGAGGTGGCGGCCGTGCAGAGCTACCAGTGGCACGTGCTGAACAAGTCGGAGAGCTGGTTGACCGAAGCCGTTCGTGCCGAGTACGCGGGCAGCTACATGATCGAGCGGCCGTTCCAGGATGCGATAGGCGCGCTGAAGATGATCGCGGGTACGGCTTACATGATCCGGGCCGACGTGCTGCGCGAAGTCGGCTGGGGCACGAGCCTCACGGAGGACTGGGAGCTCACCCTCAAGCTCTACGCGCGGGGCTACAAGGTCATCTACACGCCCTGGGCCGAGACTCCTGCGGAATGCGTGAGCACCTTCGCGCGCCTCGCGCGCCAGCGGATGCGCTGGGCGGAGGGCCACACGCACAACGTGCGCAAATGGTTCCTGCCCATCATCGGCTCACCGCTGGTCACGCCCATCGAGAAGCTCGAGTTCATCTACGACTCGACCTACTACCTGCAGGCGGCGCTGTTCGTCGTGGGCACGATCAGCTGGGTCGTCTCGGAGCTGGTCTTCCAGACCCATGTGCCGGGATGGACCGCGCTGCTCGGATGGTCGCTGATCTTCTCCAACGTGCTTGCGCTGCCGCTGATGAACCTCGGCGGCCTCATCCTCGAGGAGGCCCCG